>Ga0207433_10000064_pt1 | contig 237499 bp, 229 predicted proteins | sample YelNatPaOPGAMG01_FD_187559 | JGI IMG/M metagenome (GOLD analysis project Ga0207433, IMG submission 187559) | Hot spring thermophilic microbial communities from Obsidian Pool, Yellowstone National Park, USA - OP-RAMG-01 (SPAdes) (version 3) | ecosystem: Environmental > Aquatic > Thermal...
GCAGGTTGAAGGGGAAAATGGGCACCAGCCGGGTCAGGGCCACGATAATGGCGCCATGCTCTTCCGTGAGCCGGTCCAGGCGCTGAAATTTCTCGTTGCTCCCGAGCCAGCGGACCATGGCCTCCCGGGCGAAATAGCGGGAAATGAGAAAGGCCAGGCTGGCGCCGATGGTGGCGGCATTGAGGGCCAGGATGACCCCCCAGAAGGAACCGAACAGGGCCCCGGCGGCCACCGTCAGGGCGGAACCGGGGATGGCCGCGACCGCGGCTGCGATATAGATGAGCATAAAAACCAGGGGGCCCCAGGGTCCTAGACTGCGGATCCAGTCCCGGATAGCCCCCAGCTTGTCCCCCAGGCCGAAGACCCGGCCCAGGACCAGCAAGGCCACGATCACCATGAGCAAGAGCACCGGCCGCCACCAACCGCCCTTCTTCGCTCCTTCAGCCGAGGGCTCCGCTAGGCCGCCGGGATTTTGGCCCTGAGGGGAATCCTTATAATTTGAGTTTGCCACAACCGTTTTCCTTGAGTGATTGGGGGGGGGTGCCCGAGGGTGATCCGCTTCCCTGCCTGGTGCGAGAGGGTGTCGATCCACTCTCGGCCGTTGATTTCATCCAACTGGGGATATCGCGGCAATCGCTCCATAGACCGGATTCCCAAGGCTGCCTTCCACTCTGAAGTGCTTGGCTTAAAATTTAATCATTGAGACGGATAACTCAATGACTTATGGCAGCCCCAAACGGTGAGTTGGCCATCAAAGGGTGAGGGCAGAGGTGATGAGGAAGCTTAAAGAAGGGGAAAATCAGGCGTGGGAATGATTGACAAACTGGATGGATTCCCGGCCGGTCGGATAGGCGGGGCGCCAAGGCCCATAAATTGTGGCAAAATCTAGTCAAGCTGACCGGTTTCTCAGCCAAATCAAATTTTTTCCGAATCCCCAGGGCCCCGGAGATTGCAAGTCGCCCTTTCCGGTTTATTTTTATAGCTAGTTAGGTCCGGTGGCGGCAAAGCATGGCCCGGCTGGGGAAAACCGGCGGAAACCATTGGAAAATCGCCTGACGTCTTTCAGGGACAAAGCCGATCTGGAGATTGTTTGGTTGATCAGCCTCCCCGCTTTTTCGCAAGCGGAAGGGGGCAAATTATTATCGCCGAAGAGGAGAGACACATGGGCAAAGCGGTGTACATCGACGAGGAGGAATGCATCGCCTGCGGTTCCTGCGTGGAAATCTGTCCGGAGGTCTTCCAGATGAGGGAAGACGGCGAAAAGGCCGTGGTCCTCAAGCCGGAAGGAGGTCCCGAAGACCTTATCCAGGAGGCTATTGATACTTGCCCGGTTTCCTGTATTCATTGGGAGGATGATTAAACCCTCAACTTTTTCAGAAATGCCGGCTTTCCGGGCGGGAAGTTCAAATGTAAGGCAATTACCTAAGCTTATGATCCTTTGGTTCCTTTGCGGAGGATTGAAAAAAAAGCTTGATTCGCCCCCCGGCTCCCCCTATAATGGAGAAAATTTTCACAAGAGGAGGTGATTCCGGGTGTATAAGCCCATTGTGCCCGTTATGAGCCGAACCTGAGATCCCGGGGATTGTGAGGCCTTGGCAAGGCGCTCGCTACCCTTCCAGGCTGGAAGGGGCCGGCACGGAACACCCGGGATCAACATAAGGTTTTAGCAGTTGCCTTTTCACCTACTCCGGCTTTTTTTCCGGGTTTCCATCCCACCCCGTCTTTCTTCCTTCCAGCCTGACAATCCGGGTACTAATCCTTAAACCTGATGGCCTAAGGGCAGACTTACGTGTTCTCAGGGCGGGTCTATCCCTTTCTGGTTTGCCTGATTGAGGGCGGCAACCGGGGAGGGGGAGGCTGCCTGCCAGGGCCGGAACTTCTGCGATTTCACAGTGATCCGTGGGAAGGAGGAGAAAAAAATGAGTGAGGGATACGAGCCCCAAGTTTTGGGCATCTGCTGCCGTTGGTGTTCCTATGCCGGGGCCGACCTGGCCGGCGCCATGCGCCTGCAATATCCCCCGGCCGTGAAGCTCATGATGGTGCCCTGCACCGGCCGGGTGGACATCCTGCACCTCCTCAAGGCCTTTGAAGCCGGTTGGGACGCGGTGTTCGTCTCCGGCTGTCATGAAGGCGACTGCCACTACCTGGCGGGCAACATCCAGGCCAGGAAAAGGGTGGCCAAGGTGAAAAAATTCCTGGCCGAGATCGGCATCGAGCCGGAGCGCCTGGAGATGTTCTGGGTGTCATCCGCCGAAGGCCCCCAGTTCGCCCGGGTGGCCCAGGAGATGACCGACCGGGCCCTGCGGCTCGGCCCTAGTCCGGTGAAGCCCAAAGCGCGGCGGTCCTGGCTGGCCGCCCAGGGGGTTGCAGGTCAGTTGGCGCCGGCAGGACCGGCCCCATCCAGCGCACGCCCTTGAGGCTTCTAAACTGAAAACGGAGGATTGAGCTATGCCGACCCCTTATGATGAAATGTGGGAAAAATTGAACCTGGACCTGACCGCCCACGAGGGCTTGCTCCAGGTTTTGGGAAAATTTTACGGAGATATCTACCTGAGCCAGGAAGGCCGCCTGAAAGGCATGGAGTACCTTGACTTCGTGCTCTCCGAGGTGCATGGCCTGCGCATTAAGGAATTGCAGGAGGCCAAGGCCCAGGGCCGCAAAATCATCGGCACCTTTTGCGTCTTTGTGCCGGAGGAACTGGTCCTGGCCGCGGACGCGGTGTGCGTGGGGTTGTGCGCCGGCGCGGAGGTGGGCATGGAGGCAGCCGAAAAGATCCTGCCCCGCAATACCTGCGCCCTGATCAAGTCCTTCGTGGGCTTCAAGCTGTCCCGCCTCTGCCCCTTCATCGAGTCCTGCGACCTGGTGGTGGGGGAGACCACCTGCGACGGCAAGAAAAAGGCCTATGAAATCTTCGCGGCTTACGCTCCGGTCTATGTGATGGAAATCCCTCAAATGAAACAGACCTGCGACCGTGACCTCTGGAAGGCGGAGATAACCCGGTTTAAGGCCAAGATTGAAGAAATCACCGGGAACACCATCACCGCGGCCAAGCTTAAGGAAGCCATCCGCCTGGTGAATGCCCGGCGGCAAGTCCTGCACCGGCTCAACCGGCTGCGGGCGGCGGTGCCCACGCCCATTTCGGGGCGGGACGTGCTGCTGATCAACCAGATCAGCTTTTATGATGACCCGGTGCGCTTCACCGCCAAGATCAGCGAACTGTGCGACGAACTGGAAGAAAAAGTCAAGGCGGGCCAGGGCATTGTCCCGTCCGGGACCCCCCGCCTGATGCTTTCCGGCTGCCCCATGGCGGTGCCCAACTGGAAGCTCCCCTTTCTCATCGAGTCCTCCGGCGCGGTCATTGTGGGGGAGGAGTCCTGCATCGGCGCCCGCAACACCAGAGATCTGGTGGCGGAGAGAGGAGAGACTCTGGAGGAGCTGCTGGACGCCCTGGTGGAACGCTACTTCAAGATCGACTGCGCCTGCTTCACCCCCAATGCAGAGCGCCTGGATCACATTGTGGAGATGGCTAAAGACCTGAAGGTGCACGGGGTGGTGCACTACGGTCTGTCTTTCTGTACACCGTATGCCATTGAGGCCTTCAAGGTGGGGAAAGCCCTGGACGCGGCCCAAATCCCCCTGCTGGCCATCGAAACCGACTACAGCATGGAGGACGTGGAGCAACTCAAGACCAGGGTCGAGGCCTTCCTGGAAATGCTGCAATAAAGGTGGACCGTATGAGTCATAAGAAAGCACCGGTTATCCCCCTGCATCTGCACCCGGAATTTCAGGATTATCATCGGGTGGAAGAACTGAAGACCGCGCTCCTGGCGGAAACCCTGGCTTTCGCCCAGGTGGCCCTGGATAATGCGGCCCGGCCCGGCGCTTCCCCTCGGGCCGAAAAGATCCTGGAACGGGCCTGCGCCATCTTGGGAGAGGCCCGAAACCGGCTGGTGCTGGAGTTGTTGTAAAAAGGAAACCGACATGAGACCCCAGAACCTGGTGGCCGGCCTGGACATCGGTTCCCGCTCCATTGAACTGGCCCTCCTGGAAGGGGAGCGTCTGGTGGACTGGGCCAAAGTGCCCACCACCTTCGACCCCTGGGCCCAGTGCCGCCGTCTGCTGCAGGACGTGGAGGTGGAAATGCTGGTGGCTACGGGCTATGGCCGCAAACTGGTCGCGGAGCATCTAAAGGAGCGCCAGGTGCAGGCCATCACGGAGATCCAGGCTTATGCCCTGGGGGCCCGGCACCTGGCCCCGGAGACCAGAACGGTGTTGGATATCGGCGGCCAGGACACCAAGGTGATCACTCTCACCCCGGACGGCAAGGTGGCGAAATTTGAGATGAACGACCGCTGTGCCGCGGGGACCGGGAAGTTCCTGGAATTCATGGCCTTGGCCCTGCACATCCCCCTGGAGGAATTCGGCGGCTTTGCGTTGACCGCGGAAAGGCGCCTCCAAATCAGCAGCATGTGCACGGTGTTTGCCGAAAGCGAGGCTACCAGCCTCATGGCCCGGGGGGAGTCGCCGGCCAACATCGCCATGGGACTGCACCTGGCCATCGTGCAGCGGACACTGGCCATGCTCCGGCGGGTGGGAGAAAAGCCGCCCTTGCTGTTTGCCGGCGGCGTGGCCCACAATGCCTGCGTCCGGACGCTGTTGGCGGAGGGCCTGAACCAAGAGATCATCGTGCCGGCCAACCCCGACTTGGTGGGGGCTCTGGGCGCGGCGCTCTATGGACGCAAGCTCATAGCACACCATCCTGATCGCCAAGGAGAATAACGATGAAAACCCTGGACTTGAGCAACCTTGCTGAAATTCGCCGGAAAAGCATTTTCCGGGACATCATAGATGAATCCCACCTTCAGGCCTGCTATACCTGCGGCACCTGCTCCGGCGGCTGCCCCCTGACCGGCATGGAGAGCACCAAAGACGAGGCCCTGGACTGCCGCAAAGCCATCCGTATGGCCGCGTTCGGCCTGGACCAGGAACTCATCGACTCCCGCTTCGTGTGGATCTGCACCGGCTGCCAGCGCTGTGAGATCGGCTGCCCCATGGGCGTCAAGCTGGTAAAGGTGTGGATGGCGGCCAAGGCGGCCCGACCCCGGGACAAGGTGCCCGGCATCCTCCACAAGGGAGTGGACATGGTCCTGAGGACCGGCAACAACATGGGCATCCCGGAGGAAGACTATGTCAGCCTGCTGGAGGAATTGGGAGAGGAACTGGCGGAGGAGTGCTGCCCCGGGTTCGTCGTGCCGGTGGAGAAGGTGGGGGTGGATTATATCCATTTCCAAAACTCCAAGGAGGCCTACGCCGAGCCGGACGACATGAAGTGGTGGTGGAAAATCTTCTATGCCGCCCAGGTGAGCTGGACCACCTCGGCCAAGAACTGGGAGTCAGTGGATTGGGGCATTTTCACCGCCAACATGGAGGCCAGCAAGGAAATCGCCCGGCGCAAAGTGGAAAACATGAAACGCCTGAAGGCCAGGACCCTCATCCTGCCGGACTGCGGCGGCGCCTCCTACGGCACCCGGCTAAATATCGAAAAATACTTCAAGCACGAATTCGGTCCGGAAACCGGGCACAACTATGTTTATTTCTTCGATGTGCTCCTGGACTGGCTGGAAAGCGGCCGGATCCGGGTGGATAAGAGCGTGCACGCCGGCCGCATCGTCACCTGGCATGACTCCTGTAAACACATGCGCTCGGCCTATCTGACCTTCGGGGATGACTCCAACCTGGAGAAGCCGCGCCGGATCTTGTCCTACCTCATCGATATGAGCAATTTCCGGGAAATGCCCCACAACCGACTGGAAAGCTATTGCTGCGGGGCCGGCTCCGGCAACTGGCCGGGGCCGTTCGAGGCGGAGAAAACCGAACACGGCGGCTTCAAGGCCCGGGATATCATGGCCACCGGTGCCGACCTGGTCGTGGCCGGGTGCTCCAACTGTCGGGACCAGATCATGAAAAACCTGAAGCCCAAATATAAACTGGACATTGAGGTGAAATATCTTTGGGAAATGGTGGCCGATGCCTTGATTATGGAGGACTGATTCTCATCGACGACAGGGCGAGGCAAGGAAGAAACCCCCTTCCGGTCAAAAATTCGGGCCGGAGGGGGAAAATCGACAAAACCGGGCACCTTGGCTTTACGGGAGGTGACAAGGACTGGAAACCTTAACCAACTGACCAAGTTCAAGACCATTTCCCATGCTTTTCTCCGACTCCTGAGCCAGAGCCAAGGCCGGACAAGGGGTTAACCCCCTTGTGCTGCGAACCTGCCATCGGGCCGTCACCGGGATGGCCTTAACCATCCTGGTGGCGGCTCATCTTTTGGATATCTTTAGGAAATCAGATTGTGCGACCCCCGGCCTTTCAGGGATCACTTGGGGTTCGCCCAGCCCGCGGGGTTTTTAGGCCCGCCCCGGAAGGCCTGGGACTAACTACATACCAGGAGGCGATGGGCAATGGCAAGCAGCAATGAAGTGCCCTGAATGGATAACTAAACCTGTAATCACTGGTGCCTGGGGCCGGACTCGAACCGGCACGGGGTCACACCCCGAGGGATTTTAAGTCCCTTGCGTCTACCCGTTCCGCCACCCAGGCTCCTGACTAGCAAGGAAACAGTGGAAAAGGCTTTCCAGCCGGTATGGGTGCAGGCTGAAACCTGCGGCTACAAAATAAAGCCAGAAGCAGCAACTATCTGAGGTTTTTCACCCTCGTTGCCAATTATACGGCAGGAAGCCGCTCCCTGCAAATGCCAGGTGATGATTTTGACGATTGCAGGATAAAGACCTGCGACCGAATTATTGATATTATAGCAACAGCTTGCAAATCCCTCCGACGCAGTCGGACTTTTTAGCTTTCCGCCCGCCAGAGCCTGCGCCGACCGGTAGTGCCATTTAGACCGTCCCGGCGGCAGGGCCGATGTCTGCTTCCGAAGCTGTGCCCGGCCTCGAAAGGCAATCTCTCCTGGAAGCCTTCCCTGGCTTATCTCTGGAAGGGACCTGAGGGACAGCGTCGCGGCTGACCGTCAATTACGGCCCCGGTCCGGCCAAGGCTTACGTGGACCTGTCAGGCGCCGATTTCCCGAAGGGAAGGGTAAAACTGACTGACCTGATGAGCGAAACCGTCTATGAAGGGATGGGCCCGACCTGTGGACCCCGGGGCTTTTACCTGGAAGTGCCGGCCTGGGGATTCCAGGTTTTTGATTTATCAAAAAGATCAGAAAGCTGCCGAAAAATCAGATGAAGGCGAACTGTTATCTTCCCACGGCATTGCCTGGACTTGGGGGGGGCCGGAGCCGAAAGCCTGTGTCATCCTGTATTATCACTGGCGAAAGTAAGCCTAAGCCCTGATCCGACCGCTGTTAAGACCTGGCGTGGCTTCAAACAATTGCCGATCAGGCCTTCCAGAAGAGAAACAGCAAAGCCCCTCCTGCCAAAAAAGGGCCATAGGGGATAGCGGTGAAGCGGTCTCCCTCCCTTTGCCAGACGGCCAGCAGGCCCGCCAAGCTTCCCAAAACCGCGGCGGTTAACAGTACCCGGGGCAGGGTCTCGAGGCCCAGAACCGCGCCGATGAAGGCCGCGAGCTTGGCATCCCCTCGTCCCAGCCCTTCCGGTTGGTTTTTCATCACCCTGCCAAAGGCCCAGCCTGCCAGCCGGAAAAAGGCCCAACCCAGAATGGCTCCCAGAAGGGCGCTGCGGAATCCGGGGCGAGGCAGGATCAAGGCGCTGATAAGCCCGAAACCAATCCCGGGCAAAGTGATCAGGTCAGGAAGCCAGAGATGCTGCAAATCAAGAACGGTTAAGACCAGGAGAGCGGCGGTAAAAGGGACATAGACCAAAAGAAGGGCATTTCCCGGAAAACGCCGCCACAGGGCCAGGGCCAGGACTACCGCCGCCAGGCTCACGGCTTGGCGCGGCCAGGAAGACATGGCCTGGCCGCAAACGCGGCAGCGTCCTCCGAGCCAGGCGGGATTAGAAAGAAAGAAGGACGCGGACCAGGGCAGGGGGTGCTGGCAATGAGGGCAGAGGGGGCGTCCAGTCCGAAAAGAATCATCCTGAGACAAAATAATGATGATGATGTTGAGGAAGCTGCCGACGACCAGGCCGGTCAATGCTGCCACGAGATTGCCGGTCATTGTCCTTCCAGGATTACATTGCAAGACTCAGAAAAGGAACCGGGGTTCAAGCCCTGGTTTCCCCCTGATCACAGGTTTCGTCACAAGAGGGCAAAAACTTTAAAGGCAATGATCCCCGAGAGGCCGGATAATCCTGCGCTCGGGAAGGTCCGGAAAGGGTTTCTGAAAGCCAAAAGGGACCACAGATTTAGCCCCTGCGATCCCCTTGACGGTCGGCTTCAGAAATCCGTAATCCCGGATACGGACCGGGTTAGCTACTAAGGGTTGGAACTGCCCGCCGTTACGGTTCCACCCGAGGCATCATAGGCCGGATTTTTTCAACCGGGCCGGGATACTTCATCCCAAAGGCCTTCATTTTCCCGATGTCGGGATTGAAGGCCATGGTCAGCTGCAATTCCTCCGGCGTCAGGATACGCACCAGACCATTTTTATCAACGTAAGCGAATTTGTCCCCGGCCGCGCTACAGGCTGCCACAGTTTTTTCCCCTTTCCGTTCCGGCGTGGACACACAAAGCAGAAACTGGGCCATGGCCCCGGAGACCAACAGCATCACCACGCAGGCCGTCACCACTGCCAACACGAGCCATTTGGAACGCATAGCTTCCCTCCCGTTTTGGTTAACCGTGTTTTCCTCTCTGAAAACAGAGCCGTTTCACAAGATCTCAAATTTTGCGGATACCAGTTCATTACCAAGAAAACCGTCATTTATCAACAAGATATTCATTCTGCGATGCAAAGCAAGATAGTATTATTCTTGGCAGCAAAATTCTCCGCAAGAGATTGCTGAGCCAGGGCACCAAGGGGAGGCCGGCCGGGACTCTGGTGCAAGTCTGGTGATCTCCGGAGCTGTTGACGACGGGCGTCAGGCTGCGAAGGACCTGGCTCTTCCGGTCTACGGGACCTTACTTGACAAGCCCCTCCCGCGCCATTACTGTTAGGGCAACGATAATTTCGCCCCGGGAATTGGAGGACCTGCCGTTCCAGGGGCTTGGTTCTTCCTTACCTGAAGCACCGAGGAAATCGTCATGGGCGTGCGTCAACGGATGTTGCCCGCGGGCTGGTATCCGGCCAGTAAGAACGGCTGCATCAGTGAAATCGAGTCCTTCATCGCCGGCGTCAAACCTCTTCCTGCCGGTTCTAAGGTTTATGGCGGGATGATCCCCCACGCGGGCTGGTACTTTTCCGGCAAGCTGGCTGCCCGGGTTTTCCATCTCAATGCCTTGGCCTTGGCGGCGCAACCCCAGGTTGTCTGCATCTTCGGCGGCCATTTGGGGGGAAGCTCCCCCCCGCTTCTGGTTGCCGAAGAGGCCTGGGAAACCCCGCTGGGGGAGATGCCCCTGGCCACCGAGTTCTACCAGCCCCTGTCGGCCAAAATCACCTTGAGACCGGAGCCTCCGGGAGACAACACCATTGAAGTGAACCTGCCTTTTATCAAATATTTCTTTCCTCAAAGCCGGGTGCTGGCGGTGCGCTCGCCCCAATCCGATACTGCCCTGAAATTGGGGAACGCGGTGGCTGAAGTGGCCCGGGAGCTTGATAAGACCATCCTGTTTTTCGGCTCGGCGGATCTGACCCATTATGGTCCCAATTACGGTTGGGCCCCCAAGGGGTATGGGGCCGAAGCGGTAAAGTGGGTCAAAGAGGTCAATGACAAGCGCTTTCTGGAGGCGGTGTTGAGGCTGGACGCCCGGGCTGCCCTGGACGCGGCCAACCAGGACCAGAGCTCCTGCAGCGCCGGTGCGCCCGCAGCGGCCATGACCGGGGCCCGGAACCTGGGCGCCACCAAGGGCTTGCTGGTGGACTATTACACCAGCTATGACGTCATGCCCGGAGATTCGTTCGTGGGCTATGGCGGAGTGGTCTGGGCAGGATAACCGGATTGGCGGCTTCGGCTGTCAGGAAGCGCCATTTCCGCCGCCCTGGCACTACCAGGAGAGAGCAAAATGAAAATTGCCGAAATTCGCCAAAAGGCCCGGCAACTGGGCGTAAAAAACTATTCCCGGATGAACAAGACCGACCTGATCAAGGCCATCCAGGTCACTGAAGGCAACTCCCCCTGTTATCAGCAGATTAAGGACTGCAGGGTGTATGACTGCTGCTGGCGGGAGGATTGCCAGGTCTGATGGCCTCCGCCGGCTCACAAGGCCCCTGATTAACTATCCGGCCGTAACTGGTTTGCGCCCGGAGATTTCTTCCGGGCTTTGGCTGAAAAAAAAAGGGTTGGCCCAATTTTTGGTCCAACCCGGCAATATCTTTCCCTAAAGGGATGGAGGGATGCACTGGGGGACGGCCCCAAGGCCAGCCCCCCTTTCCTGGTCTCTGCTGCTGTATTAGTACATCCCGCCCATGCCGCCGCCCGGGGGCATAGCCGGCACTTCTTCCTTCTTCGGTTTTTCGGCCACCATGGCCTCCGTGGTGATAAGCAGGCTGGCCACGGAAGCTGCGTTCTGAATGGCGAAGCGTACCACCTTGGTGGGGTCGATGACGCCCGCGGCCATCAGATCTTCATACTGGCCGGTTTCGGCATTGAAACCGTGGGCGCCTTTCTGATTCTTGACATGTTCGGCCACCACCGAGCCCTCAAAGCCGGCATTGTTGGCAATCTGGCGGATGGGCTCTTCCAGGGCCCGCTTGATGATATTGCAGCCCAACTGCTCGTCGTGGACGTCGAACTTGGCTTCGTTAAGGACCGGGATGCAACGCAGCAGGGCCACGCCGCCGCCGGGCACGATACCCTCTTCCACCGCGGCCCGGGTGGCGTTCAGAGCGTCTTCCACCCTGGCCTTCTTCTCTTTCATTTCAACCTCGGTGGCCGCGCCTACCCGAATAACCGCGACGCCGCCCACCAGTTTGGCCAGGCGTTCCTGGAGTTTTTCCCGGTCGTAATCACTGGTGGTTTCTTCAATCTGGGCCCGGATCTGCTTCACCCGGCCTTCAATGGCCTCCCGGGAACCGGCGCCGTCAATGATGGTGGTATTGTCCCGGTCGATGACCACCTTGCGGCAAGAGCCCAGTTCTTTGACCGTGACGTTCTCGAGCTTCCAGCCCATGTCCTCGCTGATGACCTGGCCGCCGGTGAGAATGGCGATGTCTTCCAGCATGGCCTTGCGCCGGTCGCCGAAGCCCGGAGCTTTGACCGCGGCCACCTGCAGGGTGCCCCGGAGCTTGTTGACCACCAGGGTGGCCAGGGCTTCGCCCTCCACGTCTTCGGCCACGATCAACAGGGGTTTGCCCATCTTGGCGATCTGCTCCAAGAGTGGCAGCAGGTCCTTCATGGCGCTGATCTTTTTCTCGTGCACCAGGATGTAGGGTTCTTCCAGGCTTACTTCCATCTTTTCGGGGTTGGTGACAAAGTAGGGGGAGATGTAACCCCGGTCAAACTGCATGCCTTCCACCACCTCCAGGGTGGTTTCCATGCCCTTGGCTTCTTCCACCGTGATGACCCCCTCTTTGCCGACCTTGCTCATGGCGTCGGCGATGATGTTGCCGATGGAGGGATCGTTGTTGGCGGAGATGGTGCCGACCTGGGCGATCTCTTTCTGGTCCTTGGTGGGTTTGCTGATCTTATGGAGTTCATCCACCACCAGGTTGACGGCGCGGTCGATGCCCCGTTTGAGGGCCATGGGGTTGGTGCCGGCGGCCACCAGGCGGGCGCCTTCCTGGTAGATGGACTGGGCCAGGATGGTGGCGGTGGTGGTGCCGTCGCCGGCCACATCGGAGGTCTTGGAGGCCACTTCCCGGACCATCTGGGCCCCCATGTTTTCGAACTTGTCCTCCAGTTCGATCTCTTTGGCTACAGTCACCCCATCTTTAGTGATGGCCGGGGCGCCGAAGGACTTCTCCAAAATGACGTTCCGGCCCTTGGGCCCCAGCGTTACCTTGACCGCGTCGGCCAAGGTGTTGACGCCTTTGAGCATAGCCTCCCGGGCCTTGACGTCGTACTTGATTTCTTTCGCAGACATGACTTACGAAACCTCCTTCATGGGTTGTCTATGGAAATTTTTCCGAATGGAACGCAAGGGAGAAGATCAATCTTCCACAATGGCCAGGATGTCGTCTTCCCTCATCATCAGATATTCTTCGCCTTCGATCTTGATTTCAGTGCCGGCGTAGCGGCCGAAGAGGATGCGGTCGCCTTCTTTGACATGGAGGGGCAGGCGGTTGCCTTGATCGTTAACCTTGCCGGGGCCGACAGCAATAACCCTGCCTTCTACCGGCTTTTCCTTGGCGGTGTCCGGGATGTAGATGCCTCCCTTGGTCACCTGCATCTCTTCCAGACGCTTTACCAGGACGCGGTCGTTTAACGGTTTGACTTTCATGAAAAAAACCTCCTTTAGGGAAACATCAGGATTAACGGAGTGGAATTAGCACTCATCCGAGGTGAGTGCTAATAGTTTTTTAGACATTGCCGCGGCAAAAAGCAAGAGGGTAGTTGCATTTTTTTTTAAAAAACAGGGTCAAGCCCGGTGCCTGACCCTGCCTGTCGGGGCTTTCCCTCAGCGCTCTTCTTAGGAGTTGTTGTTTCGGGGTTTGGCTGCGGTTTGCACCGGCTTTTTGCGGTTAGCGGCTTTCTTGGGGCTGCCGGCCGCCTTGGAGTTGGCGGGGCGGGACAGGGCGGTCTTGGGTTTTTCTGAATTTGCGGATTGAGTGGCGGCTTTTTTCTTGGGATTCTTTTGGTTGGACTTCTTGGGGTCATTTTCGGACGAAGCCTTGCCGGCCTTGGCAGTCCGGGAGCTCTTCGCTCCAGGGAGCATGGCGGCTACATGAACGGAGGCCTCCGGTTCTCGGCCGGATTTACCCTTATGCGCCTGAGTTGTGTGGGAAACGCGGTTCTTGGAAGGCGCGGCGGTCCGGGAGACGGTCTTCTCAGGAGCCCGGGTTGTCTCTTTTTTGCTGTAGGTTTCCCGGGGTGCGGCGGTCTCGGTCCTGCTGTACTCTTTCCTGGAATACGAGCTCCAATAGGTGCTGGCGATCTGCGCCGCGGCGGACGGGGCCGGAGCTTCAATCCTGGCTATCTGGATATTCCTCTCAAACAAGGGCTTGGAATTTTTGGGTATTTTCAGGACATAGGTTTCCGGCGGCGTAACCCCTTTCCGGAGTTCGGGGTTGAGCAGACTGATCTCTTCCCGCGGCACGTTGCAGGCAATGGAAACGGCCTGGACCGAGGTGGGCTCGCTCACCTTGACGGTGTCGAATTGCAGCGGCGGCAGGTAGGGTATCCTGGTGAAGCCGAATTTTTCCGGGTTTTTGGCGATGATGGTGGCCGCGATCATCTGGGGGACGTAATTTTTGGTCTCAGTGGGCAGGCACTGATTGGCGGACAAGTCCCAGAAATTCTGGTGAGTGCTGGCGTCAATCTCCCGTTGGACCCGGCCCTCGCCGCAGTTATAGCTGGCCGCGGCCAGATACCAGGAGCCGAACTGCTTATACAGATCAAGCAGATATTTCGCGGCGGCGTGCGTTGCTTTCACCGGATCGCGGCGTTCGTCCACGTAGCTGTCGATGTTCAAGCCGTAACGCCGGGCGGTTCCAGGAATAAACTGCCACATGCCTCCGGCCTGGGCCGGGGAATAGGCGTAAGGGTTAAAGCCGCTCTCGATCATGGCCAGATAGGCCAGATCCTCAGGAAGGCCGTGCTCCTGAAAAATCTCCCGGATTAAAGGGAGATACCGGGTGGAGCGGGCCAGGTATTGACGAATAATATGCTTGCGCTCGGTGGTGAAATAGACCAGGTAGGCCTTAACTTCTTTGTTCGTGGCCACGGGGACGTCGGTTTTCAGTGCCTGGTCCCACTTTTTGAGTTCTGCTTCCAGAGCGGCATCCTGTCCCCGGAGGCCGGCTTTGGCATAAAGTTCTTCCAGCCGCTTCTGACTCAACTGCTCATTCAGAGATTCCTGCTGAACTTCCACGGCTTCTTCCTGAGCGACTTCTGGAGCCGGCACCGGAGGTGGCGGTTTCTTGGTGGCCATCTTGCCTCTGCCGCAGCCGGCCAGCAGGGCGCAGAACAACAATAAAACCATGCTCCAGGACAACATGGTCAGGCTCCTTGGGTTGAATGTCCCTGGGTCGCGGTCAATGGATCAAGGGACCCGCAGGTCCTCGCCTCCCCCTTAGAGACGTGTCCAGAGGTTCCACGTTATCAGATAATTGTCCAGATAATCAAGCCAAAAATGGTGGAAGGCAAATTTTTATCGCGGCAAGAAGATGCTTCCCCCGCTGCACCTGGCAGGATTAACTATTAAATTCAAAACAATGCACCGGGGTTGCGGTAAACCGCCGGGCCAATCTGTGGTATATTCAGAGCTGGGGCCTGCCCTGCCTGGCGGAATCCCGGCGGCCGCGAGCCGCCTGGTATCACACCTGTTCACACCAGGTAACCGCGGGGTTTCAGCCTGCGCCCGGCCGGCGCCGGGTTTGGGTGACTCCTGGACATTACTCCTAAAAGAGTTGCAGCCATGACCTTTCCCTGGGCGATTTTCCAAATATGCCTGGCCCTAAGCATCTGGTACATAGCCATCTGGGGCCGGCTCCTGGGCGCGGAGCCTTTCACCTCCTGGCTGTATTTTTTCGCCTGGTGGCCCTTGTTGTTGTTTCTGGACGGGGTGCTTAGCCGACTTACCGGCAGATCCCGCCTGTGGGCGCAGCCCCTGGTTTTTCTGCGCCTGGCCTTCTTTTCGGTGACGGTATGGCTGGTCTTTGAGGCCCTCAACCTGTGGCTGCTGAACTGGCGTTACGTGGGGGTGGAGCCCCGCATCTGGCTGCGTTGGCCCGGTTATGCCCTGGCCTTTGCCACGGTGCTTCCCGGGATTCTGTTCACTTCGGAAGTCCTGGAGGCTCTGGGGCTGGGAGCCAACCTCAGGAGGCCAAGACCCATCTATGCGAATTGGCAGCCGTTATGGCTGTTGCTGGGGTCGGCAAGTCTGGTGTTGCCCTTGGTGGCGCCCCGTTACGCCTTCCCGCTCATCTGGGTGGCCTTTTTTTTCCTCCTTGACCCTTTCCTGGACCTGCTGACCGGGGATTCCCTCACCCGCCGCTTTCTGGCCGGCGAGCGGCAACGGCACCTGTGCCTGATGGCCGCAGGCCTGCTGTGCGGCCTCTGGTGGGAGCTGTGGAATTACCCCGGGCCGGTGAAGTGGGTCTATACTCTGCCGGTCCTCAATTTCGGCAAAGTTTTTGAAATGCCTGTCCTGGGCTATCTGGGCTTTCTGCCTTTTGCGCTCGAAGGTGCGGTGATGTATGAGTTCCTGCAGCTACTGGACCAGAGGCTTACCGGCACCCGTTGCCGCATCCTGTTTTATGTCGGCCAGACGGTTTTCTGGCTGGCAATGTTTTTCGCCCTGGATGTCCGCACGGTCATGTCGTTTTAATTACGGCCTAAGTTTCGGCCTGCCGGTCCCGGGGGGATCAACCGGAGAAAGACGGGGACCCTTGGCCTCGCCTTTTGTCGATTCTCTGCGGGTTGGGAGGGGGTCTGGAGGGAGGGGCGGGGAGCCGCCGCCCCTGGCCCTCCCCCGAGAAAACAGATATCAGGCCCTTTGCGGAGCCCAGGGCATGATCGGGAAAATTAACACTCCGGGCGCCGGGCCCCTGTGTCCGCCGTTTTCCGCCGAATGGAGCAGGGTCCGCACCCTGAGTGAATAACGTGAACATCAATCCGCCGCAACGCGCCAGCCGCAGGCCCCAAACCCTTTATGTCGTCAGCCTGGGCTGCCCCAAAAACCTGGTGGACACCGAGATCATGTTGGGCGGCCTCACCCGCCGGGGCTGGCAGGTGGTGGCGTCGCCGCAAGAGGCCCGGGTGCTCCTGGTCAACACCTGCGCCTTCATCACCCCCGCCACCCAGGAAGCTCTGGACACCATTCTGGAGTTATCCCGCCACAAGGAAGCCGATGCCGAAAAAAGGCTGGTGGTGACCGGCTGTCTGGTGGCCCGCTATGGCGAGGAATTGCTGTCCCCTCTCCCCGAAGTGGACCTTTTCGTGGGAGTGAACGATTTTCCCAGGCTGCCTGACCTCCTGGAAGGCCTGGCGGCGGCTGACAATCGCTTGGCCAATCAGGCCCGGCGCTTTGACTATACCCGGCCTCAGCCCCGCTACCCCGCCACCCCCCGCCATCTGGCCTACCTCAAGATCGCTGAGGGCTGCAGCCATCGCTGCACCTTTTGCACCATTCCGGCCATCCGGGGCCCTTACCGGAGCCGGCCCCTGGCCGCCCTCCTGGCGGAGGCACAACGTCTGGCTGCCACCGGGGTGAGAGAGCTCAACCTGGTGGCCCAGGACACCACCGCCTACGGCCGGGACTGGGGTGGACGGCCGGGCTTGGTGGAGCTTCTGGAGGGCCTGGCCGCCATCCCCGGATTCAGTTGGATTCGCCTGCTTTACACCCACCCGGCCCACATCACCCCGGAACTGATAATCGCGCTGACCCGCCTGCCCCGAATCGCGCCTTATCTGGACATCCCCATCCAGCATGGCCATGATGAGATGTTGCGGCGCATGGGCCGGCGCTACACCCGGCGCTATCTCCTGGACCTGTTTGCCCGCCTCCGGCAGGCCGTCCCCGGGCTGGCGCTCCGGACTACGGTCATGGTGGGCTTTCCCGGGGAAACGGAGGCGCAATTTGACACCCTGGTGGAACTGGTGGAACAGGTGCACTTCGAGCATTTGGGGGTGTTTCTCTATCATCCTGAAGAGGGCACCCCGGCCTGTCGCTATGGCGGCGCCGTTCCCCGGCGGGTCGCCCGGGCCCGGGCCCGCCGGCTCAAGTCCCTCCAGGCCCGCCTGGTCAAGCAGCGGCTGAAAGGGATGGTGGGCGCGGTGCAGCCGGTGCTGGTGGAAGGCCACAGCCCGGAATGCGACTATCTCCTCACCGGGCGGCTCATAACCCAGGCTCCCGATATCGACGGCCAGGTTTACCTCACCGCCGGGGTAGGGAAAGTGGGGGAGATCCAGCCGGTTCGGCTCACCCGGGCTTTGCCCTATGATTTGGTGGGGGAGATTGTCGGTGAGCTCTAAGCCTCAAGCAGCAAGGTTGCGGCGGCTGTTTTACTTTTTTAGCCGCAGGGACCGCCCCCAAAGAGGCATTAATATTCTGACCGGGCCGGACAGCCGGTGGCACCGGCGAACCGCCGGCTTACGGCCGGTAGAATGTTTGCGGACCCCTGTTGCCGCCCCCGGCTCACTGAAAAAATTGACATCGCCGGGCAACTAAGTTATTTTATTCACTTGTAGATATATGCTGGCCCAAGACTATAAGAATATCTTGAAGGACTTGGAGGCGGACGTCGCGGCCATCAATCAGGCGCTGGCGGACAACCTCCAGACCCATGTGCCTTTCATCTCCGAGGTCGGCCGGCATATTCTGCTGAGTGGCGGAAAACGGGTGCGCCCTCTGCTGTTTCTCCTGTCCGCTCGTCTGTGCGGCTGTCAGAGCAATCACCTCACTGACTTTTCCACCATCTTCGAGTACTTGCATGCCGCGACCCTGCTGCACGATGATGTGGTGGACGCGGCCACCGTGCGCCGGGGCATTTCCACGGCCAACACCGTTTGGGGCAACCAGGCGGTTATCCTGGTGGGGGACTTTCTTCTGGCCAAGTCCCTGTCCCTGGCGGTGGGCACCGACAAACTGAAGGTCCTCAAGGTCCTGGCTCACACCACCACTCTCATGGCCGAGGGGGAGATCCTCCAATTACTCCATGCCAACAACCTGGACCTGACCGAGGCGGAGTATTTTGAGGTCACCATTCGCAAGACCGCGGCGCTCATGAGCGCGGCCTGCCAAATCGGCGCCATCCTGGCCGGAGTGCCCGAAGACCAGGAAGAAGCGCTGACCCGGTTCGGCCTGAATCTGGGCATCACCTTTCAGGTGGTGGATGACATCCTGGATTTTACCGGGGATGAACGGGAGCTGGGCAAGCCCGTGATCAACGACCTGAAGGAAGGGCGCATCACTTTGCCCATCATCCACGCCCTGGCCCATGCCGATGAGGCCGACCACCGCCGCTTGAAGAACCTGGCCCGGGCGGTCAGGCCCGAGATTGCCCCTGAAATCCTGGCCCTGCTCGATAAAAACGGTTCCCTGGACTACGCCCGGGAGCAAGCCCGCCATTATACTTTAAAGGCCCAGCAGGATCTGCAATTATTCCCGGAGTCCCCGGAGAAGGGCTATTTCTGGGCCATCACCGAAGAACTCCTCCGGCGCACCCATTAAGGCTGTTCTTGGTTTTCGGTTTTCGGCTAAAAGAGAGCCGTTTTCGGGGCCGGCGCGGCCCGCCCTGACAGGCTGTAAAGGCATGGGCTTGAAGCCTGCGGCTACCGAAACCATTGCTCCTGGACCTGTGTCGCACCTGCAAATTTTTGAAAGCCGGGGGTCACCCCACCTTTAATCTGAGGCCGTCCTCGGCCCGGATGATTTCACCCGCAAATTCCCGGGCCGCCAGGCCAACCACGTCCACCTCGTCGCAGGGGGGGTAAAAATGGGTGAGCATGAGGCGCACCACCCCGGCCCGGGCCGCGAGAGCGCCGGCCTCCGCCGGGGTCAGGTGGCCCGGCACCTTGAAAGGGTTGGCGCATTCCAGAACCAAAAGGTCCGCCCCCTGAGCCAGAGTCACCAGGGAATCACTCAGGTCCGTGTCCCCGGAATAGACCAGGGACCGACCCAGGGCTTCCACCCGGTAGGCCAGGCTGCCGGGGATGTGATTCACCGGTGCGCTCCTGATGGTGAGGCCCTCCCAGGCAAATTGGTCCGGTCCCTCCGGGTTCAACTCCCGAAGCCTGAGCAAACCTGGCGGAGCCTCCACCCAGTGGCCGTAGGCCGCCTTAAGGCGGTCGTGAAAATCTTGGAACCCCCTGGCCGCCAGCAGATAGAAGGGCTCTGTCCGGGTGTAGCCCAGGGCGTAGTGGGACGCGAAGAGAAAAGGCACCAGGTCCCCGGTATGGTCCGGATGCAGGTGGGATAAGGCGATGATATCGACTTGGGAGAAGTCCAGCTCGTGGCGCAACAAGGCCCGGCAGGCACCGCTGCCCAGGTCCAGCAGGATAAGCCGGCCTGCAACCTTGACCGCATAGGCCGGGGACCCTCGCCGGAGCGAAGGCACCCCCGTACCTGACCCCAGGATAATGAATTCAAAGTTCAAGGTTAGACCAAAGTTTTTGCCCAGGCTTTAAGCTTAAAGCCAACAGCCGAGGGCTGACGGCTAAACCTACGCCCCGTCCACCATGGACATCTGGGTGACGTAGAACCAGTCGGCCGGGTCGGTGAGGTAATTGTGCATATCCAAGAGCATGAGATAATGGCCCCGTTCCTCATGGGCCAGGCTCATGAAAAAGCGCCGGGCCAAGGGGATGGGGGTCTCCTTGGCCAGCTTGGTATAGTAATCGATGGAACACTGCTCCATCTTGAGACCGGTTTTCAGGGCCTCCAGATCATCCTTGCCTCCGGTGCCCTGCTCGGTCTCGGTCATGGCCATGACGCAGGCATAGGGTTCGCTCTTGGGCGGCTTGAATTCGGCCAGTTCTTCGCTCCAGTTCGGGTCTTTCTGCAAGGACTGATAGATTTCGTTAAATTTCTTGATGTGATAAACTTCCGCTTCGGCCAGATATTCCAGGATGTGGCGAACCCCTTCATTCTTGACCTTCTTGGCGGCCTCCAGGTAAAACTGGCGGCCGTCCACCTCCATCTGAATGGCCTCTTTCAGGGCCTTCAGCAGATAATCCTGCACTTTTGCCATGGTCCAGACTCTCCTTTGGGCCTCCCCGCAGCGGGCTTAATCTAAGCACAAATGGCTTCCCAGCCTAATATTATTTACGGTAAATCTCCCACCTCACCTTGTCAAATCCCCTTCGGCGTTTCCGGGCGTTGTCAGGCGCAACCCGGCGTGATAAAAAGGGGTGTGTCCCTGACTCTGGATTTTGTGAAATCGTGCCTGTCTTTTGCCAAGCAGCCGCCGTCTCCGCCCGAGGGACTTTTGCCGGCGGGCGTATTGGCCCCCCTGTTCCTGGAGGATGGGGAGGTAAAACTGCTGTTCACCCAGCGGACTATGAACCTCAAGGACCACCAGGGGCAGATTTCCTTTCCCGGGGGGGTCAGGGACCGGGGTGACGCTGACCTGCTGGCCACGGCCCTCAGGGAAACCGAAGAGGAAATCGGCCTCAAACCGGAAAAGGTGGAAATTTTGGGCACTCTTGACCCCGTGGCCACGGTCACCGGCTATTGGATCAATCCTTTCGTGGGCCTGATCCCTTACCCCTATGATTTTCACCTCAACCGCCACGAAGTCAAGCTCCTGCTTATTTTTCCGCTGGCCGCTTTTTTAACCCCGGAGCGGTGGAGCACCGGGTCCTACAGTTACAAGGACCGGACCGTCCAGGTCTGCTGTTGGAAGTATGAAGGAACCGTCATCTGGGGGGCTACCGCCCGCATGCTCCTGGACTTCCTGGGCCGCCTGGGGGAATGCCCCTTGTCTCAGGAGTGTGCGGATTAGCCCTCGGCGATCTTCCCCTGGGGCGTTGTTCAAAGCCTGGCTCGGCCGAACGCCGGGGGCTTCCCCGCCCCACCGGCACCCAGGCAAAAAGGCCGGTTTTTCCGAGACACAGCGGCGGGAAGGAATTGCCGCGACCCGGCCGGTGCGCCCCAGGCCCGTAGAACCGCAGTCTTAAAACCCGTTCACCCCGCCGTTGATCAGGCGGACCACGGTGAAGTCGGCGAAGTAATCAATGATGTTGAGGCAGCCGTAGTTCTGATCAAGGCGGAAAAGATGCTCAAGGGGGAGGCAGAGGGCGTCGCACAGGATGACCCGGTTGACCCCGGCGTGGGCCACCAGCGCCAGAGACTGGCCGGGGTGCTCCGCCACCAGGGATTTTAAGCGGGGGATGACCCGGTCGCGCACATCCTGCAAACTTTCGCCTGAGGGGATGCGGAAGGTCTCCAGATTCTGCAGCCGGGCGGCCAACTCCTCCGGGTAGCGCTCGGCGATTTCGGCAAAAGTAAGCCCTTCCCAGACGCCGAAATGAATCTCCCTAAATTCGGGGATGATCCGGGGCTCAAGTCCCCGCCCCTGGCAGAGGCGCACCGCGCCGTCCAGGGAGCGCTTGAGGCTGGAGGCGTAGACCGCGTCCAGGGGCCTGGACTGGAGATAGGCGGCCAGTTGCGCGAGCTGCTGCTCCCCCTCCGGGCTCAGGCCGATGTCGTTGTGGCCGTGGTAGCGGTGGGCATGGCCGTCCGCCACCCGGCCGTGGCGCACCAGGTAAAGGCGGGTGGCCTCCGGCGGATTTTCCTGGGTGAGGGCGGCCAGCCTCATCAGGGCCCCTCCAGCGTGACGTTGTTGGGCACCACCACGACCCCGCCATCGGTTACCGGAAAGCGGCTGGCATCGGCCTGGGGGTCGTAGCCGATGGTGAAGCGGGGCGGGATCATGACGCCGTCCTCGATGATAGCCCGCCGGATCTTGGCCCCCAAGCCCACCCGCACGTTGTTCCAGATGATGGCTTCCTCGATCAGCGCCCCTTTGCCCACCCGCACCCGGGGGGACAGCACGGACCGTTTGACCTTGGCCTCATGGAGTTCGCACCCGGAGGATATCAGGGAATCGGTTATGTCCACGGGTTTTTTATGACTCAGGTATTTGGTGGGGGGCGTCAGGGTCAATTGGCTCCGCATCGGCCAGTCCTCGCTGTAGAGGTCAAAAACCGGCCGCTCGCCCACCAGGTCCATATGGGCCTGAAAATAGGCGTCCAATTGCCCGATGTCCCGCCAATAAGCGGGCTTGCCCGTGGATTGCTCAACAAAGTTATAAGCAAAGACCTTTCTTTTGCCCACCATGTGGGGGATGATATTGCGGCCGAAGTCGTGCTGACTGGCTTGGTTCTTGGCGTCGGCTATCAACTCCCGTACCAGGGTTTCGGCGCCGAAGATATAGACGCCCATGGATACCAGGGACATTTCCGGGTTGCCGGGCATACCCGGTGGATCGGCGGGTTTCTCCAGGAAGCCGATGACCCGTTGGTCGGCGTCGACGTGCAGGATGCCGAAGGCGCTGGCCTCCCGCCGGGGGGCCGGCACCGCGGCCACTGTGAGGTCCGCGCCCTTGGCCAGGTGGAAATCCAGCATAGCCAGGTAATCCATCTTGTACACATGGTCCCCGGAGAGGATGAGGACATGTTTCGGCCGTTCCTCGTCCAGGAGCTTGAGATTCTGGTAAATGGAATCGGCTGTTCCGCGGTACCAGCGGTTCACCGTGATCTGCTGGGGAGGCACGGAATAAATGAATTCCCCCAGGTCTGCCCGGAAAATGTCCCAGGTGACCCGGAGATGAATATCCAAGGACAGGCTGCCGTACTGGCTCAGCACATAGATACGCCGGATGCCGGAGTTCAGGCAGTTGGACAGGGTAAAGTCGATGATCCGGTAGATACCCCCAAAGATAATGGCGGGCTTGGCCTTGTCCCGGGTCAGGGGGAACAGGCGCTCCCCCTTGCCGCCGGCCATGACGATGGTGGTGAGCTCCTTGAGACGTTCCATTATCCAGGTCATGCCAATAGTTCCTTGACCTTGGTCTTGAGTTCGGTGAGGTCCGCGGATTTAATCAGGTAGGCGTCGGCGGCCCAGCTCATGAAACTTTCCTGATATTGGGAATACGCGGTGTTAAGGATGACCTTCAAACCCTCTTTGATCCCCAGGATGCGGGGCAGGGCCTCCAGGCCGTCCATGCCGGGCATGCGGATGTCCAGGATCACCAGGTCCAGGGGCTCCGTCTCCACCAGCTTCAGGGCATCCTTGGCATTGGACGCGGTGATGACCTGATAGCCCTCATCCTTTAATTCCATCTCGATGAGCATGCGGATGGCGTCGTCATCATCCACCACCAGGATTTTCTTCATGAACGGTCTCCCGAATTTATTCCCCCTATAATATAGACATTCTCTACCGGCTGAGGAAGACCCCTGAGAAGAACCGCCATTTTTTCCATTTTTGCAGGTATCTGGGGCCCGACTGCTGATCGTCCGGCAATTATTATGTAATTACCTGGAATCATAAATTAATTAATCTTAATAATCCTTAGAAGGGGGAAATTTCTGCCCCCTTACCTTTCCCCCGGGCTCTCCCTTCGAGGAAAAGGGATAACCTCGGAACCTGGCTCTGACTCCCTGTGCCCCTGGCAGGGAAGAGCTGGGAGATGGGGGGTGGTCTGCTGTGACCCGGAGAGGCGGGTTCGGTTAACTAGGGCTCCGGAGGCGGCTGCCAGGCCTCTCCCAGGAAAAGAGGCAATTCCGCGGCGCAAATGGGGCCGACTTTGATCTCCCAGCCCGTATAGGCAGCCAGTTCCTCCTTGAGGGGCGCCAGGACTCCCGGGATGATCAAAGCGCGGTGGGCGAGGCGCCCGGCCAGCCGATGGGCATTCAGGGACTGGTCCAGGCGCTGGGGGGTGAAGCTGCGGTAGACCATGGCCATGTCCACCGTGTCTCCCCGGCAATCAACCAGCAACAAATAAAACGGGCTTATGGTGGTGGCCAGAATCGCGGTTATGACCGTCAAAGTAAATTCACTGTTGCCGGTGACGATGACCGGGGCCTCCGGGCCGGGCTCGTTCAAATCAAACAGGTCGGGAGTCACAGGGCGAGGCAGTTCCAGGGATTGGATCGGGGGCAGAATCTCCCCGGCGCGCAGGGCCAGCGACAGGGCGTAGCGCTTCGTGGGCCCGAACCAGGGGCAGTCCGCCAGGTCCAGGGCTCCTGATTGCAGCCTGGCCGCCAGGTCTCTGGCATCCCGGGCTCCGCTCAATTCCACCTCCGCGGGCGTCAGGTAGCGGGCCAGGTCAATCCGGTCAATATAGAGATCGGCCTTCAGCATGGAGGTCCTCGGGGCAGGGATACTCCGGGCACCTTAACAGGAAATGTGAGAAATTTCAATATGGTTATCTACTTGTGCCGGTCTTCAGACGCCATTCCGAAAAACCCTTGCATTTTTAATGAAATTACGTTAACTTAATATGGCCATTTGAGGAAATGCGGCGCACCACGCTCTTCCGTCACCAGCTAACAATCTGGCGCAATAAAATATATCGTTGCAAGGAGGCAGCCCGGCCCGGTTCAGTGCAAGGGTTGGCTTGCACTGAAGGTATCCAGGACTGGTTTAACCATAACCCCCCTGTTACTCATTGGATCTTGCGTCTAATCTGGCCCCCTGGCAACCAACCTTCTTTATGACACGTGTTCCCATTGCTACCATAGTTCAACCTCATCTCGCCCAACTGACCCCTTACCAGGCCGGCAAACCCCTGGAAGAACTGGCCAGGGAACTCGGCCTCACCGACGCGATCAAACTGGCCTCCAACGAAAATCCCCTGGGCCCCTCTCCCAAGGCCCTTGAGGCTATCCAGGCGAATCTCGGCACCTTACACCGCTATCCTGACAGCCATGCCTATTTTTTAAAAGAGGACCTGAGCCGTCATCTGAACCTCAAATCCACCCAGCTTATCCTGGGAAACGGGTCCGATGAAGTCCTGGACCTTCTGGTGCGGGCCCTGGTCCCTCCCGGGGGGGAGGTGATCAGCACCACCCACACCTTCCTGATGTACGGTCTCTTGACCCAGGCCGTGGGGGGTATTTTCCGTACGGTTCCCTTGAAAAACATGGCTGTGGATCTGGAGGCTGTGGCCCAGGCGGTCACCGACAACACCCGGCTTATCCTCTTGAATAATCCCAACAATCCCACCGGCACCGTGTTTTCCCGGCAGGCCTGGGAGAAGTTCCTGGAAGCTCTCCCAGCCCGGATCACCGTGGTTCTGGATGAAGCCTACATAGATTTTGCCGACGACCCCGATATACCGCGCAGCCTCGACTATGTGAGCGAAGAGCGCCCCTTGGTGGGGTTGCGCACCTTTTCCAAGGCCTATGGCCTGGCCGGCCTCCGGGTGGGCTACGGCTTTGGGCCCAGCGAGCTCATGGATTACCTGAACCGTCTGCGCCTGCCCTTCAACATCAACCGCTTGGCCCAGGTGGGGGCCCAGGCGGCCTTGGCCGATACCGACTTCCTCAGGCGCACCCAGGAACTGGTGCGCACCGGCCGGGCGTATCTGGAGCAGGGACTGGCGCAGCTCGGGTTGAATTTTGTGCCCAGCCAGGCCAATTTTATCCTGATTTATTTAGGCCGGGCCGGCAGGGAGGTCTATCAGGCCATGCTCAAGGAAGGGGTTATTATCCGGGCCATGGACGCCTATGGGTATCCCGAACACATCCGGGTAAACGTGGGGCTGCCGCAGGAAAACGAGCGCTTTCTCACGACCCTGAAAAAGGTACTGGGGTTGTAAAGCTGCGGGTGGGGCATCGGATCATCATAACCATCGACGGGCCGGCTGGGTCCGGCAAAAGTACTTTGGGGCGGCGCCTGGCCCAGACCCTGGGCTACCGCTATGTGGACAGCGGCGCCCTCTACCGGGCTGTGGCCTGGCAGGCGCGGCAGACAGGGGTGGATCCGGCGGACGGTGAGGCCCTGGCCCGGATGCTGCTGGACTTTGCTCCCTTGGTGGTTGCCGAGGCTCAGGGCTTCCAGGTGTTTGTGGAGGGCCGGGATATTACTCGGGAACTCAGGACGCCGGCAGTGACCCAGGCCTCGTCCAGGGCCGCGACCCAGCCCCAGGTGCGCCGCTGGGTAGGCGAGGTCCTGCACCGCCTCACCCGGGAAGGGGGCGTGGTGGCCGAGGGCCGGGACCTGGGGAGTGTGGTGTTCCCCAACGCAGAAGTGAAGTTTTATCTCGACGCCGACCTGGCCATCCGGGCCGCCCGCCGTCAGCAGGAGTGGCAAAATGGGGGCCGCACCCTTGAACTTTCCGGCACGCTGAAGGAGATAGCCGATCGGGACAACCGGGACCAAAACCGGAAATTAGCTCCCCTCACCCTGCCCCAGGGGGCCCATTATGTGAATACTACGAATCTTAACCCGGAGGAGGTTCTGGCCCATTGCCTGGCCATCATCCAGGAGAGTCTGACCGCCGGAGCGGCAACCGGCAGGAAGTGAAGGTCTTTCGGTTTGCGGCTTTCGGATAGCAGCGAACAGAGATCATGATATCCAGATCTTACTTTAGGAAAAGCAAAAATCATTAATAATACGTTATTATCCTTTAAGGGGGACCAGTTTTTATGGAATTAATGGACAGACAAGATGCACCCGACAACCTTTCGTCCCACCCGGAGAAGGCCCAGGAGACGAAAGAACCTGCCCCGAAGGAGATGAGTGCGGCGACAACCCAAACCGCGGCGCCCCCGCTTTTGGGAAAGCATGAGGATGCTCCCATGCCGGTCTCGACCGCCGCTTCCGGAATGGCGGCGGCAGCGGCGGCCCCGGAATCCTCTCTGGAGAGCCTGTCCGAAATGTCGGATCAGGAAAAGATGAGCGAGCTCTACGAAGAAAGCCTGCGCCGGGTCCAGGAAGGGGAAGTGGTCAAGGGCCGCATCGTCTCGATCACCAAGGACTTTGTTATGGTGGACATCGGCTACAAGAGCGAAGGGCAGATTCCTATTGCAGAATTCACCTCTCCTGATGGTGAGATCACCGCCCGCGTGGGAGACCAGGTGGAGGCCTTACTGGAGGCTCGGGAGGACGAAGAAGGGCCTCTCATGCTCTCCAAAAACAAGGCTTCCCGCATGAAGGTCTGGGAAGAAATCAGCTATGCCTATCACAACGAGGGCACGGTGGAGGGCACCATCGTGGCCAAGGTGAAGGGCGGCCTTTCCGTGGATCTAGGGGGTATCCTGGCCTTCCTTCCCGGCTCCCAGGTTGATCTGGCGCCGATTCGCCACACGGACCACCTCATCGGCCAGACCTTGACCTTCAACGTCCTCAAGTTCAACCGCAAGCGTCGCAATGTGGTTCTGTCCCGGCGCAGCCTCCTGGAAAAGGCCAAAGAGGAGGCCAAGGCCACGCTTCTGGCCACCCTGGAAGAGGGTAAGGTGGTGGAAGGCGTCATCAAGAACATTACCGACTACGGCGTCTTCGTGGACCTGGGGGGCCTGGACGGTCTGCTCCACATCACTGACCTTTCCTACGGCCGCATCCGTCATCCCGCCGATCTCTTCAAGGTCGGGGACACCATCACCGTGAAGGTCCTGAGCTTCGACCGGGAAAAAGAGCGCATCTCCCTGGGACTGAAACAGCTCGCCCCTGACCCCTGGACCACAGTGGAGGAAAAATATCCCGTGGGCAGCCGGGTCACCGGCAAGGTGGTCAGCCTCACCGATTACGGCGCGTTTGTGGAATTGGAGGCCGGGGTGGAGGGCCTGATTCACATCTCCGAGATGTCCTGGACCCGGAAAATCCGCCACCCCAACCAGTTGCTGACCGTGGGCGATGTGGTGGAAGTGGTGGTCCTGGAACTCGACCCCCAGCGCAAGCGCATTTCCCTGAGTCTGAAGCAGGTGGAGCCCAATCCCTGGGAAGTCATCGGCGAAAAATACCCGGTGGGTTCGGTGATTGAAGGGAAAATTAAAAACATCACCGACTTCGGCATCTTCATCGGCATCGATGAAGGCATCGACGGCCTGGTGCATATCTCCGACATCTCCTGGACCAAACGCTTCAAACACCCCTCGGAGCTTTATAAGAAAGGGCAGACGGTGCAGGCCAAAGTGCTCTATATCGACAAGGAAAACGAGCGGTTTTCCCTGTCCATCAAGGAGCTCAACCCCAATCCCTGGCAGTCCATCGAGGAGCGCTACCCGGTGAACAGCATTGTCACCGGCGCCATCACCAATATCACCGACTTCGGCTTCTTCGTGGAGGTGGAGGAAGGCATCGAGGGATTGGTGCACATCTCAGAACTCAGCCGGGATAAGAACAAGATGGCCGCTTTGAAGGTGGGGGACATCATCCGGGCCAAAGTCATCCACTCCTCCCCCCAGGAACGGCGCATCGGGCTTAGCATCCGCCGCCTGGAAACCGACGAGGAGCAGAAGAACTACCGGGATTATTTGAAGTCCTCCACTGAGGCCACCTCCAACCTGGGAGAAATCCTCCGGGAAACCCTGGAGCGGGACCGCAGCGACGATCCGGACTCCAAATGAGGCGACCATCATGCGGCGACATCTCCTGACCGGGCTTCTGGCCGCGGGGGTGGCGGTGCTCCTGGGCGTCTGGACAACCCCCTCCCCGGCGGCCTGGGACCCCCTGGAGCTTTTCACCCCCGGCGAGAAGGTGGGGGTGGTGGAGGTCACCGGACTCATATCCAGTTCCACCCCTATCCTGGAGCAGCTTAAAAAGTTTAGGGAAGACAGAAGTATTCGGGCCATCGTCCTCAGGGTCAGTTCCCCTGGGGGTGCGGTGGCGCCGTCCCAGGAGATCATGGAGGAAGTCATCAAGACCAAAAAGGTCAAGAAAGTCGTGGCTTCCTTCGGGAGTATGGCCACCTCGGGCGGTTATTATGTCGCCTGCGGCGCGGACCTGATCATGGCCAGCCCGGGTTCGGCCACCGGCAGCATCGGGGTTATCATGCAGTTGGCCAACGTGGAGCAGTTGACCAAGAGGCTGGGACTGGACTTCTACTCCCTCAAGGCCGGGGCCTTGAAGGACATGGGGTCGCCCTTCAAGCCCCTGACTCCTGAGGAACGGGCGGTTTTTCAGAGTTTGCTGAATAACATCCACGAACAATTCATCAAGGACGTGGCGGAAAACCGCAAGCTTCCCATTGAGAAAGTCCGGAGCCTGGCGGACGGCCGGGTGTTCACCGGCCAGGAGGCCAAAGCGCTGGGCCTGGTGGACGCCATGGGCAACTTCAACGACGCGGTGGAACGGGCCGGCCGGTTGGGAGGCATCAAGGGCCGGGTCGAACCGGTTTATCCTGAGAAGAAGGGGTTTTCGTTACTGAGGCTGCTCCTGGGCCAGGATGTGGAAAAGAACCTGGAATTTTTGACCGCGCCTTATCCTGAACCCGCTTTTCTGCCACCCTGGTTCCGCTGATCCCTCCTGTCCCCCTGGGGACGGCGCCGGACCGGGAAATGGAGTTAAAGCCGTGTAAAGCGCGGGCAAGCGCGGGGCCGGGACCCCGTGGCTGCCGGCTGAGGGCCTCCACGCCGGAGAACGTGCAGGCCGGTCGGAATAACCAGCCGAAATATGTCATAATATCAATCTTCCAGCCAGAGGAGCCGTCTCTGGCCTTTATCCTGAAACCACCCGTGCAAATGTAGAGCAGGCGCCCTCGCCTGCTCTTTTTAAAAGCAGCCGGGCGCGCGGCTCAGACGCCGGCGGCTGCCTTTGGGCCCAGAAAATGCCATCTGCTCCTGGAGATGCGCAGTTTCCCTCGCGGGGAGTGGGTGCTGAACTTGTTTCATTATCGCGGGAGCCGACCCTGTGAAACATACACCCCGAGAATTCCGGCTGCTGTTTCCCCTCCGGCCCTTCACCTGGGGAGACGGCGTGGTTTTGCTGGGGGTCGGGGTTCTGGTTTACATCGGGGTCAGATTGGCCATGGGCGCCCCGGAATTGATAAAGGGCCCCGAGATCAGTCTTTCCCCCCGGGTGCTGCCCTATTATCTTGCTTTGTCGCTGGGCCGCATGGCCGCAGCTTATGTTCTCTCCATCCTGTTCTCCCTGATCTACGGCTCCCTGGCGGCCAGGCATCAGGTTGCCGAGAAAATTCTGCTTCCCCTCCTCGATATCCTGCAAAGTGTGCCTATCCTCTCGTTCTTGCCGGTGGTCCTGTTAAGCCTGAGCGCCGTCCTGCCCCAGAAGCTGGCGGTGGAACTTTCCGCCATTGTTTTGATTTTCACCAGCCAGGCATGGAATCTGACCTTTGCCTGGTATCAATCCCTGACCACCATCCCCCTTGACTTGCGGGAAGCCTCTGCAATTTTCCAACTCAATTCCTGGCTGCGGTTTAAGAGGTTGGAGTTGCCCTTTGCGGCAATTTCCCTTATCTGGAACAGCATGATGAGTTGGGCCGGAGGTTGGTTTTTCCTTATGGCGGCAGAGATTTTCACTGCCGGGAACAGGGATTTCCGTCTGCAAGGTTTGGGCTCCTACCTGCAAGTGGCCGCCAATGACGGCGACCTCCCGGCCATAGCCTGGGGTCTGGCAGCGCTGGTGGGCACTATCGTGTTTTTGGATCAGATGGTTTGGCGGCCGTTGCTGGCCTGGGGTCAACGTTTCAAGCTGGGTCTGGCTGAGGAGGAAATCCCCCCCACCTCGTGGTTTTACTCGGCCTTGCGCAGTTCTCACCTGGTATCCCAAATTCATAAAAAGGTTTTAAAACCACTCGGCGCCTTTCTGGATTCCCGGTTCATCAAAGAATCAGCCGAGGGCAGGGTTCCCCTGGCAGCGTCAACGGCTGGAAGGAGATATCGCTACCTTATTTATTTTGGTGGATTGGTTGCGGTTCTTCTGCTTCTGGTCGAGGCCTGCCAGGCCGTGCAATTACTCCTGGAGGTCTCTTTGCGGGATTGGGGCCGGATCCTGGTCGGAGTGCTGGCCACTTTGCTGCGCGTTGTTCTAGCCCTGTTGATCGCCTTGGCCTGGACCATCCCTTTGGGGGTCGCCATCGGCACCAGCCGCCGCCTGGCCGCCTGGCTGCAACCCCTGGCCCAAGTTGCAGCCTCCATTCCCGCCACCGCTCTTTTCCCCGTGGTTTTGCTGGTGGTCCTCAAGCTTCCCGGCGGACTCAACCTGGCTGCCGTGCTCCTGATGCTCATGGGGACTCAATGGTATCTGCTGTTCAATGTCATTGCCGGGGCTTCGGCCATCCCCCAGGATTTGAAATACACCGCCTCCCTGCTGCAATTGAGCCGCTGGCGGCGTTGGCGCGCCCTGATTTTGCCTGCTTTGTTTCCGTATATTATCACCGGCGCCATCACCGCCGGCGGCGGTGCCTGGAATGCCAGCATCGTGGCGGAATACGTCCAGTTCGGCGGAGAGACGTTGTTTACCGTGGGGGTGGGTTCCCTCATCGCTCAAGCCACCGCCGGTGGCCATTATCCTCTTCTTCTGGCTTCCACCCTCGGAATGATACTGGCGGTCACCACCATCAACCGCCTGCTCTGGCGCCGACTGTACCGCCTGGCCGAAGAAAAATACCGTCTGGATTAAGCCATGACCGACAATGATTTTCTCCTCGAACTCCGAAACGTCAACCAGGTCTATGCTGCCGGGGCGCGGCAGTTCACCGCCATCAAAGACTTCAGCCTCACTCTGAAGGAAGGGGACTTCAGCGCGTTATTGGGACCGTCAGGTTGCGGCAAGAGCACGCTCCTGCGGATAATTACCGGCTTGCAGCCCCCCACCCGCGGGCAGGTGTTCTATCGGGGCCGGCCCTTGCAGGGAGTTAACCCTAAGGCCACCATAGTCTTCCAGACTTTCGCCTTGTTTCCCTGGCTGACCGTTCAGGAAAATGTGGAATTGGCTCTGGAAGCCCGGGGCCTTCCTCCCCGGCTGCGGCTCAGCCGGACTTTGGAAATCCTGGATCGGGTTGGACTGGATGGCTTTGAGAATGCCTACCCCAGGGAACTTTCCGGGGGCATGCGCCAGAAGGTCGGCTTTGCCCGGGCCATAGCCGTGGAACCGGAGTTGCTCTGTCTGGATGAACCCTTTTCCAACCTGGATGTGCTCAGCGCCGAGACGTTGCGCGGCGAGTTGCTGGAGCTGTGGACCAGCGGCAAGCTGTTGACCAAGGCGATTCTGATGGTTACCCATAACATCGAGGAGGCAGTGTCCCTGGCTGACCGGATCGTGGTCATGGAAAAAGAGCCGGGCCGCCTGGTTATGGATCTCAAAGTGGACCTGGCCCATCCCCGAAACCGCAAAGATCTGGAGTTTGAAGAATTAGTGGACCGGGTTTACGCCCTTTTGGCCGGGCAGACGCAATCGGAGCAGGTGGAACTGGGGACCGAGCCCGGCCAGCCGGGCCCCACCCGCAGGCTGCCCAAAATTCATATCAGTGAACTCCCCGGCCTGCTGGAATATTTGTCCAGAAGAACCGATCATCGGCATGACATCTATGCGCTCGCTGATGATATTAAAGTAAACTCCGATCAGCTGTTAAACCTGATTGAAGCCGCGGAACTATTGGGCTTCGCCACCGTGGCCAAAGGTGATATAAACTTAACCCCCCTGGGAGCAACCTTTGCCGAGGCCAGTATCATCGACCGCAAAGAAATTTTTGCCGCGCGGCTCCGCCGCTTGCCGATGTTCAGATGGTTGATGAACATCTTGCGCGCCTCGGAAAAAAACCGACAAAAATGGGAGGTGGTGCAGGCAGCTCTGGAACTCGAATTCCACCCGGAAGAAGCCCAACGGCAGTTGGAAATAGCCGTCAATTGGGGCCGATATGCCGAATTGTTGAGCTATGATGACAAAAGCCGGGTGATATATCTGGAACCCGGCGCTGGAACCTGAAGATAACTTCTGGCGCGGGGTTGCATGGCGGAATTGCTGCGGCCGTTGGGGGGCAGTCCACGAAGGGTTGGGAGGGAGTGGGGGGAGGGTGGGGAGCCGCCCTCCCTGGCCCTCCAGAAAATATTTAGTATTAATCTCTTTTTCGCAAAATTAGGCAAATAAACTCACATCCCCGGCGCCGGTGCGGATGACCTCGGGCACGTCGTCGATCAGCGACACGATGCTGGACGGCGCGGGCAGGATGATGCCCGCGTCGATAACCAGATTCAGGTGGGCCTTGAACTTCTCGGCAATCTCGTAGGGGTCGCTTTCCGGGGGCTGGTCCGGCAGATTGGCGCCGGTGGAAATGATGGGATGCCCCAGGGTTTCCACCAAGGCCAGGGCAATGGGGTGGTCGGGCACCCGGATGCCCACGGTATGCCGCTTGGTCTGCAAAATCTTGGGCACCTGGCGGGAGGCTTCCAGGATGAAGGTGTAGGGGCCGGGCAAAAGGCGCTTCATGGTTTTATAGGCATAATTCCCCACTTGGGCGTATTCACTGATATTTTTCAGGTCCGCGCAGATGAAGCTGAAGGGTTTGGACAGAGGCCGCCGTTTGATCTGGTAGAGCTTGCTGATGCCCTTCAGGTTGTACAGGTCGCAACCCAGGGCATAGCCCGTGTCCGTGGGATAGCCGATAATGCCGCCGGAGGTCAAGACGTCAACCACCTGGCGGATCAGCCGTATCTGGGGATTATCCGGATTAATGCTGATGATCATGATCTTGCCCCCTGACATGGTTAGCGCTGCCTCTTTTTGCCTTTTCGGGGCCGGGTCGGCGCCGCGGCCGCCTGCCCCGGCTCAGCTGCGGCCGCGGCGGCGGTCTGGGTCCAGACTTTTTCCACTTGGTCCTTGAACCAGTGGGCATCCCACCACTCCACCGGGTTGACGAAATAGCCGTCAATCAGCACGGAGTAGTGCAGGTGGTCGCCGCCGGCCAGCCCCGTGGTCCCGGTCAGCCCCACGGGCCTGCCTTTCTCCACCTGCTCGCCGTTTTTGACGTCAATGCGGCTCAGGTGGCTGTACATGGTGAAAACTCCGAGGCCGTGGTCCAGGACCACGGTGTTGCCATAGATGCCCAGGGGCTCCGCCAGGACCACCACGCCGTTATTGGCAGCGGGCACCGGACTGTTCGCCAGAGAAGCCAGGTCCTCGCCCTGATGCACCTGATTATCCACGTTCTTGTTTTGATAAACATAAGTGCGCTGGTCGCCGAAGCGGGCCATGGGCTTGCCCAGAAAGCGCTGGAAGGCCCCGGTCCACAAGGGTTGGGACTGGCTCACCGCACAGACCCGGCGCACCTTGTCATGGTTGGCCTGGCGCGTTTTCTGGTTGACTTCCAGAAAGGTCTTGAGGAGGTCGCCCTGGTTGGCCTCCGGGAACTTGGCGGCCACCTGGCTTAAAAAACCCTCGGACAGGTTCATCTTGTCGTGGCGCCAGCGTTTGGGAGAGAGGCGCAGGGAGATGGCCTGCTTGTCTTCGTTGCCCACCCCGGCCCGGGCGATGATTTCCGCCGGCAGCGGCGACCGGGCCTCAAGGGGAATGGCCAGAAACGCGCCATATTCCCCTGGGGGGCCTTTGGGCACAGGGTAGCCCGGAAAAAAGCGATCCGCGATCCGGATGCCGCTCTCCTTGGGAGTTTTGTTTATCCGGTAAACCACCAGGCCGCTGCCCCCGGGGCTCATAAGATGACTGGCGGCCACAAAACTTACTTTGATGGGGATGAGGCTCACCTCCGCGTCCCAGGAAAGCTGGGCGCTCCGGCCTCGGAAAAAATTCCGTCGGGAGCGGTCCACCGCGGTGATGGCGATGGTCGCCTTGCCCTCTTTCAGCCCCAGAGCCTGGGGGTCAAAGACGATGGGAATTTCCACCGGCGTTCCGGGTTCACCGCCGGGGGGGAAGGTGCGGCTCAGCACCACCCGGTCCTGCCCACCCTGGTTTATGGTGACCTTGACCTCCTTGAGGCCGCTGTCCCGGTCTCCGGCCTTGAGAGTGAAGCCTGCTTTGGGGACCACTACGGCCGGCTTTTCGGATGGCGTTAGCCAGGGGTCCTCGGAATCCAGGCTGCCCAGAATCAAAAAGACTACGAGGGCCAATGCCCCCAAAACCAGCCCCGCCAGGAAGAACCAACTCTTCTTCCCCCAATTGCTGTTTCTGTCGGTCAACATGCCCGTATAGTAACAATTCTCCGGCCACCGGGCAAGCGGGGAGGGGCCTCCCTGCCAGACATGGCTTGTTTTCGCCCGAGGGAGGATTTATTTTGAATGATTAGGATACCTGTTTTTTCCCTGTATTCCGGAGAAAAGTTTCATGCCGTCTCAACCAAAGGAAATAACCCTTACTTTGGGCGGTCTGCACTGCGCGGCGTGCGTGGCCCGGGTGGAGCGGGCCCTGAACCGGGTTCCCGGAGTGTTACGGGCTCAGGTGAATCTTGCCACCCGTCGGGCCCGGGTTCAGTTCGACCCGCAGCAAACCGGCATCGACAACCTGCAAGAGGCCGTGGTGGCGTCCGGTTACGAAGTGGAGTCGTGGGCCGAGGAGGCCCCGCCGCCGCCCCCGCCGGAGGAAGAAGCCCGACGGCTCCGGGGGCGTTTCCTCATCGCCTTGGGCTTGAGCCTGCCGGTGATCCTGAGCCATGTTATCCCTCCCTTGCCCCATTGGTTGGGGGTCCCGGAGCCGGTCTGGCACTTTTTGCTGCTGATTCTCAGCACGCCGGTGCTGTTTTACGCAGGAGCTTCCTTTTTCAGCGGGGCGATTAAAGCCGCGCGCCACGGCGCCACCAACATGGACACCCTGGTGGCCCTGGGCACCACCGCGGCCTACGGTTATTCGGCCTGGGTCACTTTTTTCCCCGAGACCGTGGCCGCAGCGGGGCACCTGCCGGCGGTATACTTTGATACGACCGTCATGATCATCACCTTTATCTTGCTGGGCCGCTGGCTCGAGGCCCGTTCCCGGGGCCGGGCCTCCGAGGCCATTCGCCGTCTGTTCGCGTTAGCCCCGCCCACCGCCCGGGTGCGCCGCAACGGGGCGGAAGTGGAAGTGCCCTTGGCCGAAGTGGCGGTGGATGATCTGGTGGTGGTGCGGCCGGGGGAAAAAATCCCGGTGGATGGGGTGGTGGTGGAGGGGACCAGCAGCGTGGACGAATCCATGCTCACCGGGGAGAGTCTGCCGGTGTCCAAGGAACCGGGGGCCGAAGTCTGGGGCGCCACTCTCAACCAGCGGGGTTTTTTGGTCTTCCGGGCTACCCGGGTGGGCCAGGATATGGTCCTCTCCCAGATTATCAGGCTGGTGGAGGAGGCCCAGGCCAGCAAGGCTCCCATTGAGCGCCTGGCGGATCGGGTGGCTGGCATTTTCGTCCCCGTGGTCATGGGACTGGCCGCGCTCACCTTCCTGGGCTGGCTTCTGTTCGGTCCGGCTCCCGCGGGCACCCGGGCTCTGGTGAACATGGTGGCCGTGCTGATTATCGCCTGCCCCTGCGCCATGGGGCTGGCCACCCCCACCGCGGTGATGGTGGGTTCCGGCCGCGGCGCGGAACTGGGCATCCTGATCAGGGGCGGCGAACCTCTGGAGCGGGCTTACCGACTCACCACCGTGGTCTTCGACAAAACCGGCACCCTGACCCAGGGACGTCCCCAGGTAACGGATGTCCTGGCGCTGCGCAACGGCAGCCCGGAGAAGGTCCTGGCCCTGGCCGCGGCCCTGGAGGAAAAGTCAGAACACCCCCTGGCTGAGGCCATCCTGCATGAGGCCCGGGACCGGGGCCTTACCCTCCCGCAAGTGGAGGAATTTCAGGCAGTTCCGGGCATGGGAGTGAAGGCTCGGGTCGAAGGCAAGACCGTGCTCCTGGGAAACCTGGCCTTTTGCCTTAAGGAGGGCATACCTACGGGGGAACTGGCCGAGGCTCAGTCCCGCCTGGCCCGGGAAGGCAAGACCGCCGTATTACTGGCCGTGGACGGCCAACCTACAGGTCTCCTGGCCGCAGCCGACACCTTGAAGCCGGGAGCCGAGCAAGCCGTGGCCGAACTTAAAGGTATGGGTCTGAAGATGGCCCTGATCAGCGGCGACAACCGCCAAACCGTGGCCGCGGTTGCCGCCCAGGTGGGCATCGAGCAGACCCTGGCCGAGATCCTGCCGGGGGACAAGGCCCAGAAAATCGCCGATCTCCAGGCCCAGGGTGAAGTGGTGGCCATGGCCGGGGACGGGGTCAACGACGCGCCCGCGCTGGCTCAGGCCGACGTGGGCATCGCGCTGGGCACCGGGGCTGACGTGGCCCTCGAGGCTGCGGACCTGACCCTTATCCGGGACGACCTGGCCCTCATCCCCAAGGCCATCCAGCTTTCCCGCCGGATGATGCGCATCATCCGCCAGAACCTTTTCTGGGCCTTTTGCTACAATGTGGTGGCCATCCCCCTTGCCGCCGTCGGCTTCCTCTCCCCCGCCCTGGCCGCCCTGGCCATGGCCCTGAGCTCGGTGAGCGTGGTGACCAACAGTCTGCGGTTGCGGAGGTTTGGGAAATGATGCGTTCTGGGTAAGGGGGGTTAAGGGCAGGGGACAACGCCGGCGACGCCCCGGGTGGACCCGGAAATCGGGCAACACATCTATAGATGGGTGCGGGATGGCAAGGTGGTCTGTCGGGGGCTTAAAGCTGCGGAACTGTTGCTCAGCCGCCCACTGGAGGCGATTGCGGCGCTTAAGGCCAGCGGGATCATCGGTGAAGATCAACCATCATCATTCCCGGGGTCAATGATCACCATGGCGGCTGAAGGGATGATTCCCGAAAGCCGCTTTGGTGACCGCGGATATTGCTGCAAAATCGGATTCCAGTTCATTCCGGGTTATCATAATCAGCCTCAATCTTTGCCAATGGAGGAACAAGTTGAAAGCAAGATAAGATAAAAGCAAGGGCGGGTTGCAACCCGCCCCTAACCGGACAGCATCCTTCAAAATGAGTCCAGGCGCCTCTTAAATCTCTCCCGACGCCAGCCGCTCATAGAGCTTCAGATACGCCTTGGCGGAGGCGCTCCAGGAGAAGTCCTCGGCCATGCCGTTCAGCATGATCTTTTTCCAGAGCTTCTTGTCCTCATAAGCCTCGATGGCCTGATTGAGGGCCTTCAGGAAGGCAGCGGCGGAGTATTCGGTGAACATGAAGCCGGTGCCGGTGCCTTTGGCCTTGTCCACCGGGGTGACGGTGTCCATGAGGCCGCCGGTGGCCCGCACCACCGGCACGGTGCCGTACTTCATGGAGTACATCTGGTTCAAGCCGCAAGGCTCATAGCGGGAAGGCATAAGAAACATGTCGGCTCCGGCCTCGATGAGGTGGGCCAGGCTGTTGTCAAACGCGATCTTCACCCCCAACTGGCCGGGATATTTTTGGGCCTCGGCGGTCAATAACTCGTGGTACTTTTCATCACCGGTGCCCAGGATGACCAGGGTGACCTGCCGAGCCATGAGCTTCGGCAGCACCTGGACCACCAGGTCAAAGCCCTTCTGGTCGGCCAGCCGGGAAATCATACCCATGAGGGGCGCCTTGGCAAATTTCTTGTCCAGATTGTAAGCGGCCATGAGGGCGGCCTTGTTTTTGGCTTTGCCTTTCAGATCCTTGGGCCCGTAGGTGGCCGCGATGAGCTGGTCGGTTTCGGGATTCCAATCCCGGTAATCAACGCCGTTGACAATGCCGAACAGGGCATTGCGGCGGTCACGCAACACTCCTTCCAGGCCGCAGCCGAACTCGGGGGTCTGGATCTCCTTGCTATAGCCCCGGCTGACGGTGCTGATGGCGTCGGCAAACACAATTCCCCCTTTGAGAAGGTTGATCTGATCATAATACTCCAGGCCGGTTATGGAGAAAAGAGACCAGTCCAGCCCCAGGAGGCCGAATTTCTCTTTGGGGAACAGGCCTTGGTAAGCCAGGTTATGGATGGTAAGGAGGCTCCTGGTTTTGGCAAAGGTCGCCTCGCCGCTCCAGCGGTTTTTCAGATAGACCGGCACCAGGGAGGCCTGCCAGTCGTGGCAATGGATGATGTCGGGCTGAAAATCCAGGGCCTGGCAAAACGGCAGCACCGCAGAGCACAAGCAGTTGAAGCGTTCCAAATTGTCGAAGTAGTCCCCCTTGGGGGTGCCGTAAAGCTGGCTGCGGTCGAAATATTCATCCCGAACGACAAAATAAAAGGGTGCCCCCCCCTCCGCGGTCAGGAAGTCGCAGGTCAGGGTGCGGTCCCCCAGCCACACCGCCAGGTCTTCGGCCACGACGGTTACAGGGATCTGCTTTTGCCGCGTCTGGGCATAGTAGGGCATCAGCGCCTTGACCTCCACTCCCAAGTCCTGGAGGACGGCCGGCAGCGTGCCCGCGACATCGGCCAGACCGCCGGTCTTGGCATAGGGCACCGCTTCGGAAACCACAAAGAGAACTTTCAAATTTTGCGCCACGTAATTACCTTTCGGTTAAAGAAGTCCTGAGTCCGATGGTCCAGCCCGGCTCCATTGTTCGAACTTATCAGGAAAGTGTTTCTTTTTCGTCTTTAGCCGGGAAAAACTTGAAGTCAATATTTGTAAATCAGTTCAATGTCATTGGCCACCAGCCCTTTTTCTCCCTCGGCCAGGGTGAATTCCATGATGTAATCGCGGCTGGGGAGGTTTTCCGGGTTTACGCCGGGGGGCAGGTCCTTTTCCATGAAGAAAACCGAGGTGTAGGGGGATTCCTCCTGGCGGGTGTCGGTGATCCAGAGTTTGCCGAAGGTATGCAGAAAGCGCAGGAAGCCATACGACCGGTCGAAGAAATAGGCGGTGCAGATGCCTCGGACCCGGCTGCCGATCTCGCCCCAGGCAGGCGCCCCGGCATAGCGGGCCGCGGTGGGCAGCAATCCCGGAATCAGATAACCGGGGATAAACAGGTCCACCTCCCGGCGCAGCCGGGACGAGACATTGGCAAAGGCCACCAGTTCCACCCGACACCCCTTGTTCTGGACCATGGTCACCACGCTGACAAAATCCCCATCCCCCGTAAACAGATAAATGAGGTCCAGTTTTTCGGACTGGGAAATGATGTCCAGGGCCATGTCCATGTCCAGGTTGGCCTTGCCGTAGGTGCGCCCCGAATCGTCAGTATACCAGCGGATGGGCTTTTCCACTACTTTAAATCCCAAGTCTCTCAGGGTGAGGATGAAATTGAGGGTGTTCTTGTAGGCCGGATCAGAAACCGCCCGCTCTTCATCAATGGCCACATAGGCATTCAGGCGGGTGACCTCGTCATTGTTATACCCGGCCAGGCGGCGGATAACTTCATAACGCATGCCATAGCCGCCGCTGCGCATAATATTCATGGAATCTACATATACTCCTACTCTGCGGGAACCCATACTATTACAACTAACCTCGCAATAATAAGTTTAGCGATTACGGCCTTCGCTTTGCAAAGAGAATAATGATCCTCCATGGGGAGAGGGGCAGGGCGCGGCGGCTCCCGGCCCTCCCCCCAACACCCCCCTTCCAGCCCTTAGGGGGCCGGCCAAGTTAGCGCCCCAAACGGGGCTGGGGGAGCGGGTGAGGGCCCACCGGCCTTTAGCCCCTCACCCGCTAAGAACTAAAAACTCCGCCGATTCCCTTCTCGAGATCTATAGGGAGCGGCATCGCTGAGAATCCGCCCCTGGGTCGCCAGGCGGTCTTTCAGGTACCGGGGCAGCCAGGGAAGGACCGCGGCAAACTGAGGCTCATACCAGCCCAGGTCCGTAAGGCCGCGCTCCGCCAAGCAACAGGCGATTCGGTCGGCGGTGGGCCAGGCAAACTCCTCCCCGCCGGCCGCATGAAACCCATAAAGGTCCATGAAACTGGTAACAAACGCGGTATAAGGGTACACCCGGGGAAAGACGTCCCGCAAGGTCCGGTTGATATCGGCCAGGAGGCGCCCGAACATGTTCCCGGAACCGGATTGGACCGCCATCAACCCTCGAGGCGCCAGCTTGCAGCGGATGAGCTCATACATCTCCCGGGTGAACAGGAGGCTCGCCGGCCCCTCTTCCAAAGGCTCGGGCAGGTCGACAATGATTATCTCAAAGGAGCCGTCCGGCTGGCCAGCCAGCCAGGCCCGCCCATCGGTAAAGACCAGGACGGCCCTCGGGTCATCGAATGCGCCCTGGTGAAAGGTGGGGAGCCACCGGCGGCAGACTTTCACCAGCTCCTCGTCAATGTCCACCATCACCGCCTGGACCACGTTGGGATGGCGCAGGACCTCTCTTAAAGCGGCGCCTTCGCCGCCTCCCAGGACCAGAACCCGGCGGGGGTCGGGGTGGGCCACCAGAGTGGGGTGAACCAAGGCTTCATGATAGATGAACTCATCCAATTCCGCGGACTGGAGGCGGCCATCCAGCATAAGGGTTCTGCCCCACCGGGAATTTTCAAAGATTTCGTATTCCTGAAAGGCGGTTTTTCCCGCGGCCAGCACCTTCTCCCTTTTGACCGCGATGAAATCCACGGGACTGTCCTGGTCCACCAGCCAGTTCCCCTCGGGCCAGCGCGTGGCGGTTCGACTATGATTTTTTTCCTGTGCCATACTTTACTTCTTGCCCGGTTTTGGAGGGAGTTTAAAGAAAAACGGAGGAATCCGCAACCCTTACGCGTCCCGGCCAAGTCCCGGTCTTCAGGCCTTCAGGAAAAAATCCTTCACCGCGGCCGCTACAGTTTCCGCCTGCTCCCCGGTCATAGTGGGAAACAGGGGCAGGGTCACGAGGCGAGGAGCCACAGCCTCGGTCTGGGGCAGGCGGTGGTCGAAGCCGGGAGGCCACAGGCGCCGGTAATGAGAAAAATGGTGGATGGGAGGATAATGGATACTGGTCTGGATGCCCTGCTGCGCCAGTGCGGCCATGAAGGCGGCCCGGTCGGTCCCTTGAGGCAAAATGACCGGAAACAGGTGGCAGGCGGAACCTTCCAGGAGGCCGCCAAAAGGCAGGATCAAGCCCGGAATATTGCTCAGCTTTTCCCGGTAGCTGCGGGTAAGTTCCCGGCGCCGGAGGTTGGCTTCAGGCAGTTTCGCCAGTTGAACCCGGCCCAGCGCGGCCCGGATCTCGTCGATCCGGTAATTATACCCCAGAGTGGCGACGTCATAAGTCCGGCTGTGCCCCTGATGACGGTCCCAAGTGAGAGAACTCATGCCATGGGAACGGGCCAGACGCACTTTGTCGGCAAGATCCGAATTCCGGGTCACCACCATGCCCCCTTCACCGGTGGTCATATTCTTGTTGGCAAAGAAACTGAAGCAGCCGAGGTCGCCCAGAGTTCCCACCTGCCGGGGGCCTGCGGCCGACTGATGCCAAGCGCCCGGAGCGTGGGCGGCATCCTCGATGACCGCAAGATCATGCTTGCGGGCCAGGGCTAATAGGCCATCCAGGTCGCAGGGATAGCCGCCGTAATGAACCGGCATTATGGCCCGCGTCCGGGGAGTGAGCTTTTGGGCTGCGTCCAGCGCGGACATATTCAAGTGCTCCGGGCTGCAAATATCCACAAAAACCGGACGAGCCCCGGTATAGAGGATGGCGTTGGCCGTGGCCACAAAGGTAAGCGCGGGGCACAGGACCTCATCTCCCGGCCCCAGACCCAGCGCCCCACAGGCCAAATGAAGGGCCACGGTGCCGTTGGCCACGGCCAGGGCGTGGGGCACGCCCAGGAAGCGGGCAAATTCCGCTTCGAAGCGCTGCGTTTCGGGGCCCATGGAGAGCCAGCCGGATTGGAGGACCGCAGTCACCGCGGCAATCTCCGCGGCTCCGAGGCTCACCTCCATCAAGGGCACCCGCCAGGTGGTCATAGGGAATGGCTCACTTAAGGTCGGACACTTTGTTTATTTTCAGTCAGGTCCGGTGTTCCCCAAAAGATGAAATCGAATCAGTGAGGGTAGGGGAGGGGGCCGCCGCTCCCTGCCCCCCTCCCCCGGAAAATATTTATCAGGCGTTTTGCAGAGCACAGGGCCTAAGCGTATTTCTTTAAGACCAGCACGTGTCCACCGGACAGTCTTCAGATATTATAACGCTCGGGCTTATAGCGTTCCCGATGGTCCCGGATGAACCTGATGGTTTCCTGGAGCCCCTGCTCCAGGCTTACCTGGGGCTGCCAGCCGAGAAGGTCCCGGGCCTTGCGGTTGTCGCACAAGAGCTCCATAACTTCGCTGGCCGGCGGCCTGACCCTGGCCTCATCGTGAACCACCCGTTTGCCGCCCCCCAAAAGGCCGATGACCCGGTCGGCCACCTCGCTGATGGAAAGGGCTGTGCCGGTGCCCAGGTTAATCACTTCCCCCGTGGTGGCCGGATGTCCGGCAATATTTATCATGCCGGCCACGGTATCTTGTACAAAAGTCAAATCCCGCCGCGGGGTTAAGCTTCCCAGGCGGATGGCCTCACTATCCAAGGCCTGGCTGATGATGGTGGGAATCACGGCCCGGGCCGATTGCCGGGGGCCGTAGGTGTTAAAGGGGCGGACAATTACTGCGGGGACCCCGAAAGAAAGGTAGTAGCTCTCCACCAGTTTGTCTGCCCCAATCTTGCTGGCCGCGTAAGGCGACTGCCCCTGGAGCGGGTGTTGTTCGTCAATGGGGGTGTACCGAGCCGTGCCGTACACCTCGCTGGTGGAAGTATGAATGAAGCGCGCCACGCCCGTCCGGCGGGCCGCCTCCAGGAGATTCAGGGTTCCGGTACAATTCACGGCCACGAATTGCTGCGGCGCAATATAAGAATACGGAATGGCGATGAGCGCGGCCAGGTGAAAGATAAGGTCGCAGCCTTCCACGACCTGCAAGGTCCAGAAAGGGTCGACCAGGTCGCCGGACCGGATATCCAGACCGGCTAGGATCGCAGGAGGAAGGAGTTCGAGAAGGCCCCAGTCGTTGCGAGAATTGTAGCGCACCACGGCCCGCACCCGGGCGCCGAGTTCCACCAGGCGCTCCACCAGGTGGCTGCCGATAAAGCCGCCGGCGCCGGTCACCAGGACGCGCTTATTTTTCCAGTTCATCATGACGGATAGAAAGGAAAAGCTCTTTGAACCTGGATGAAATTAACTTAACACGTTTGTCGGGGATTTGTCAGGGCAAAAAAAACCGGCAGGAGGGAGGGGAGATGGGGGAGGTTCCTGCCGGCGAGGGGGAGGAAAATCGATAGTTCGAGTTTTCCCTTTTAGTCATATTTTTCGAAAATGTAGCATAATTAATTTTCTTTTTCAAGGCATTTTAGGAAGAAAGGCAGATTTTTTTTCCGCAAATTCCTGACTTGCCCGATAATAATCCTCGTGGCGCCCGATGTCCAGCCAATACCCGGAAAAACAATAATAACCTACCGGTTCGCCGGCCGCCAAAAGCCGCTTCACCAAGTCGGGGAAGTCGAGGTACTGGGAGTCGTCAATGAAATTCAGCACCGCGGGTTCAAAAACATAAACCCCCATGCTAACCAGATGAGTGCTGGTGGGCTTTTCCAGGTAATCCCGGATGCGGCCGCGGCCGTTTTTGATGATGACCCCTAAATCGATTTTCACTTCGCATTCATAGGCGCCGATGGTGGCAATGTTTCCCATGTCCCGGTGATGAGCGGCCAAATCGCGAAAGTCAAGGTTTGTCAGGATATCAGCGTTCATTACCAGGAAGGTGTCAGTGAGATCGGGTATCCGGCTTAAGGGGCCGGCGGTGCCCAGGGGCTCCTCTTCGAAAGAATAATCCAGGTTCACGCCCCAGCGGGAGCCGTCCTGAAAATAGGCCTGGATCAGTTCGGAGAGATAGCCCACGGCCAAAGTGAGGCGGCGAAAGCCCTGGGCCGCCAGTTGGCGGATAACCACCTCCATGACGGGCATTCCCCCCAACGGCACCAGGGGCTTGGGAATCACCTCCGTCAGAGGCGCCAGCCGCACGCCCTTGCCGCCAGCTAGGATTATCACCCGCATGATCTTGCTCCCCAATATATAGTAGCAATCATCGAGCCGACAGGCAATGAGAAGTGTGAATGATAAATTTTAACGCGACGGTGAGCTTTAAATTTAAGTGCTAATGTGGCGGTTTTTCAAAATTAATTTTAATCTCGAAAAGTTGGAAAATTCCTGGGGCTGCGGCCTTTGGTCGGGACAGGGAGCTGCTTGGGGATTGGTCACTTAACCGGTGGAGGCCAAATCTTGCTTGACGCTAGATTCGCCCGCACCTCTGGCCAGCTCTCTGCTTCTGTGGTATTTTAAAGAAATTTAAAGGACTGTGCCTTCTGCCATGAAACTGGTCACTGCCGCCCAGATGCGTGAATTGGACCGCCGCACCATCGAGGAGGTGGGGGTTCCCTCCCTGGTCCTCATGGAAAATGCCGGCCGCAGCACCTATCAGATCCTTCGTCGGGAATTCCCGGATCTTTCAGGTCCGGTCGCAGTGCTGGCCGGCCGGGGCAACAACGGGGGTGACGGTTTGGTGGTGGCTCGCTATCTGGCCAACCAAGGCTTCCCGGTCACTGTCTTTCTGCTGGCCGCCCGGGACCAGGTCCAGGGCGACGCGCTGGTTAATCTGAAAATCCTGGACCGGATAGGCGTAGCCGTGGAGGAGGTCTTAAAAGAGGACCAACTGACCGCGGTATCGCACCGCCTGAGCCGGGCGGGTCTCATCGTGGACGCCTTGCTGGGCACCGGCCTCAACTCCCCGGTCCGGGGTCTTTATGCCCAGGTGATTGCCAGGGTCAACCAGGTGCGAACCCCGGTTCTGGCGGTGGACATCCCTTCGGGTCTGAGCGCCGACACCGGCGAACCGCTAGGCGCGGCAGTGGAGGCTGACGTTACCGTCACTTACGGCTTTCCCAAGATCGGTCAGATTGTGCCTCCAGGCCGAGACTATGTGGGCCGCCTGTGGCAGGTGGACATCAGCATTCCCCCGGCTTTGGTTCAGGGGATCCGCACCGCATTGGCCGAAGCCGCGGATCTGCGGCGTCTTTTGCCGCTCCGCCCCTTTGCCAGCCACAAGGGCACCTTCGGCCACCTGGTGGTGGTGGCCGGTTCGGAAGGAAAGACCGGGGCCGCCACCATGACCGCCGAAGCGGGGCTCCGGACCGGAGCCGGTCTGGTCACCGCCGCGGTCCCGGCCAGCCTGAATGACATCCTGGAAGTAAAGCTCACCGAGGCCATGACGCTCCCCCTCCCCGAGGCGGGAGACGCCAGGGCTGTGGGAGAAAAGGCCCTGGCGCCGCTCAGCGATTTTCTAAAGGACAAGACCGCGGTGGCCCTGGGGCCAGGCCTGGGGACTCACCCGGAGACTCAGGAGTTTATCCGGACCCTCGTGCAGGAATGCTCTCTGCCCATGGTGGTTGACGCCGACGGGGTGAATGCCCTGGCCGGTCGGCTTGACCTGGCAAAAAAAGCGGTGGGTTCCAGAGTCCTTACCCCTCACCCCGGAGAGATGGCCCGTTTGCTCGGAATCACCACCCGAGAGGTGCAAGTCCGGCGTCTTAATCTGGCCCGGGAGGTCGCCATGACCCACGGCGTTTGGCTGGTGCTCAAGGGAGCCCAGACCGTGGTGGCCGACCCCGAGGGCCGCATCAGCCTTAATCCCACCGGCAATCCGGTCCTGGCCTCCGGCGGCACCGGCGATGTTCTCACCGGCCTGATCGGCGGGTTTCTGGCCCAGGGGCTTTCTCCCTGGGACGCCGCCCGCCTCGGCGTTTACCTTCACGGTCTGGCCGCAGATTACCTGGAGCAAGTCATCGGACCCAGGGGGCATATCGCCGGGGACCTCCTGGCCGTTTTCCCGGAACTCCTGGCGGAATTTACCCAAGGCCAGTTCCCTGCCATTGAGGAAGAGGTATGCTTACGGCTCGTGATATCATGACCCGGAAAGTCGTTACCATAGGACCCGAGGCCAGCGTCGAGGAGTTGGCCAAGCTCCTGGAGGAGCGCCGCATCAGCGGCGTCCCGGTCCTGGACCCCGACCGCGGCCTGGTGGGGGTGGTCACCCAGACGGACCTGGTGCAGCGCAGTCGGGACCTGGATCTCCCCCCGGCCCTGAACATCCTGGACCTGCATCTGTTTCTGGAAACGCCTTCCCGTTTCCAAAAGCGGTTGGAAAAGCTCCTCGGCGGCCAGGTCAAGGATGTCATGACCGCCAACCCCATCACCCTCGCACCGGACACCCCGGTGAAAGAAATTGCCCGGATTATGTCAACCAAAGGAGTCCATACCCTGCCCGTGGTGGAGAAGGGAAAGTTGGTGGGCATTGTGGGCAAGCTCGACTTGATCCGGGGCCTGGCCGGCCCGGCGGAAGGGTGAAACGGCTTCAGATCCTGAGCCGCAGCCCGGCCGAGACCCGGGCCCTGGCCGGCCGCCTGGGGGCGCATCTGGCTCCCGGCGATACGATAGCCCTGCGGGGGGAATTGGGGGCCGGGAAAACGGAATTTGTCCGGGGTCTGGCTCAGGGCTTGGGGGTGCCGGAAGGTGAGGTGGCCAGTCCCAGCTTTGCCCTGGCCCACGAACACCAGGGACGGCTCACTTTGGTGCACCTGGACCTTTACCGCCTTTCCGAAGCATCTGCGGAGGTCCTCCCCGACCTGGAGGATTACTTGGGCGGACCCCAGGTTGCGGCGGTGGAGTGGGCCGAACGCTTGGGAAATCTTCTTCCACCGGAGCACTTGGAGGTGCGGCTGGAGATCACCGGCGCGCAGGAACGGCGGATCAGCCTCACCGGACATGGCAGCCGGGGAGAGGAACTCCTTGAGGCCCTTGTGGCAGCCGCACCTGAACTTGGGCCCGGTTTATAATTATCTCGGATGGAGCACCTACATGGCCAGAAGAAAACCCCAACTCCGACAGGTCAAGGAACCTGAGGAGATCCTCAGCCTCGCCCAGCAGGCCGTAAATTACGTCAGACCTTACCTGAAATGGCTTATGACGGGAGCCGTGGCCCTGGCCGTGCTTCTGGTGGCCTGGAGCGGTTACGCCTACCTGCAGCATAGCCGGGAATCACGGGCCCAGGCTGCCCTGGAACAGACCCGGCCGAAGCTCAGCCAGCCGGAGCAGGCGGAAGAGGCCTTAAAAGGCCTTACTGCCCTGATTCAGGAATATCCTTCCACCCAGGCGGCCCAGATGGCCCGAGTGTTCAAGGCCCATTTGCTTTATCAGACCGGCAAGTATGCCGAGGCGGCCAAGAATTATGAAGAGCTGCGGTCCTCCCTGGGAAATCCCGACCCCTATGGCTGGGGTCCGTTTGTGAGCGAAAGCCTGAGCTATTGCTATGAGGCCCAGGGGGAGTACGTCAAGGCGGCTCAGACCCTCAAACCCCTGGTGGACCAGGCCAAGGGCGACTATCAGAGCATCATGCTGGAACACCTGGCCTTGCTGTATGACAAAGCCGGCAACCGCCAGGAAGCCGCGGAAGCTTGGCAACGGCTTTTAACCCTGTCCCAAAATCCGGCCATGCTCGCCTACTGGAAAGAAAGGCTGGCGGAAGCTGAGGCAGGAACCTCCGGCGTTTCTGGCAGGAATTGAGGAAGGCAATAAAATCTTGCCTCGGAACACCTTGGAAAGACAGCAGACGCGCCCGCTGGCTTTTCCGCGAAAAAACCCGTGGCAATGCAGGCAGGGGGGCCCTAACATATTCATGGGTTAGCCCGAAAGGAATCTTTGGGGCATTTGGCCTATTGCCCTTGTTTCCCCTCGGCCAGTTTGGCCTTCACCAATTCAATATTCAGGGAGATCAGGGGCTTAAGGTCGCGGTCCCCATATTCCACCGCGCCCGGGCGGAAGGCCAGGCAGACCCCGTCCACGTCGCAAACCCGGTTTACCAACACTTTGTAGCCTGGGGCCTTTTCCCGGGCCCGCTCCAGGTAAGCCAAGGCCTGCTGATAATCTTTCTCCCGCACGTAAATGGCCCCCAGGTTGTTGAGCGCCAAGGGGTTGTCGGGGTATTTCTGCAAGATGCTCTCATAGACCTTTTTGGCTTCCGTCATTTTGCCGGCCTCAAGGAGGTCATAGCTTTTAACCAGCAAATCCATGAGGTCCGGTTGACCGCCGGTCTCGGCCGAGGCGATGGGGCTAGGCAGCCATACCAGCATCATTAGGACCAAACCGACCAGACCAAGTATCCGCATCATCCTGTCCTCCCCTTGTTCTGTTGTCGTCAGCGTGCCTTCCAGGACATCTTTAACAAGAAAAGGCTCCCGCAGGAGCCTTTTCCAGGTTGGTGCCAAGGCTTGATTATTGGCTCGGCAGTCCCGGGTAGCCTGCTCCGGCGCCACCTTTCTGGGCCGCCATTTTGGCTTCCACCATTCTGAGGTTCATCTCCACCAGCTGCCCCAAATCCTGGTTGCCGGTGCCCACTTTATAGGGCTCGATGGCGATGCAGATATCCTGAACGCCGCAAACCCGATTGACCAACATCATGTAGCCCTTGGCCCGGGGCAGGGCTTCTTTCAGATAAGTATCAGCCTTGTCCAGCTTGTTCTGCTTAACCATGATTGCAGCCAGGTTGTTCAGGGCCACCGGATTGCCAGGGTCTTTTTTCAGGGCCTTCTCAAATTCTGTTTGGGCCGCTTTATATTTCCCGTCAATAAACAAGCAATAACCCCTGGAGAGTATCGACTCTAGGTCACCGGTGATTTTGGCGGGAGGGCAGATTCCCTGGGCATAGGCCGCTGCTGCGGTGATGGTCAGAAATAACCAGATAGCGGTAATTTTTAAGGACGTTCTTTTCATTCGTGGCCTCCTGGCTAATGATTTTGGTCACACTGGGCGATCTCCGGCATCCGTTCGCCTGGTTCACAGATAATGACTATATTCCGGTTGTCAAGGCGTATTATTCTCTAAAAAGTGCAAAACCAATGCTTATTCTTTTAAGCGCGGGTCTATGGCCTCGCGAATGCCTTCCCCCAACAGGTTGTAGCTCATCACCGTGAGGAGAATGGCCAAGCCCGGAAAAACCGAGAGCCACCAGGCGATCTCGATGTTGTCCTTACCCGCGGTGAGGATGTTCCCCCAACTGGGCGTAGGGGGCTGCACTCCCAAACCCAGGAAGCTTAGAGCGCTTTCGGTGAGAATAGCCCCGGCCACCCCCAGAGTGGCTGACACCATCACCGGCGCCAAGGCGTTCGGGAGCAGGTGGCGCAAAATAATCCGGGCATCCGAAGCCCCCAGGGCCCGGGCGGCCATTACGAACTCCCGTTCCCTGAGGGAGAGGATCTCCGCCCGCACCAGCCGCGCCACTCCCATCCAGCCCGTGACCCCGATCACCACCATGATGTTCCAGATACTCGGTTCCAACAGCGCGATGACCGCCAAGATCAGGAAGAAGCTGGGGAAACACAGCATCAGGTCGACGAAGCGCATAAGGACCAGGTCTACCCAGCCCCCGTAAAACCCTGCGAGGGCCCCCACGATCAGGCCGATGACGGTGGCCAGGCCCACGGCCACAAAGCCCACCTTCAGGGAAACCCGGGAGCCGTAAATAATGCGGGACAACACGTCCCGGCCCAGGGGATCGGTGCCTAACCAGTGTTGGGAGCTGGGAGGCATCAACACTTCCTGGAGATCAATGTGACCGGGGTCATAAGGCGCCAGCCAAGGGGCCAAGATGGATACCAGAAACAGTGCGCCCACCAGGAACAGGCCGCTCATGGCCAACTTGTTGCGCCGAAACCGCGCCCAGAATTCGCGCCGCTTCATAAAAAAAAGTTTTCGGTTTTCGGTTTTCGGTTTTCAGTGATTTTCGGCGAAGCATCCATCAAACCAATCCTTAAAGTTCCACTCATTGTAAGGGTAGTCAGCGTCCAGAAGCCGATGCCGAAAACCGAAAACCGTCATCTCATCCTGTCCTGATCCGCGGGTCCACCAAGGCATAGCCCACGTCGGCCAGGAGGTTCCCCAGCAGGGTGAGGAACGCGCCGATGACCAATTCCCCCATGACCAGGGGGTAGTCCCGGGCCATGACCGCGCCGTAAAACAATTGTCCCATTCCGGGGATGGCAAAGATGGACTCGAAGATGACGCTGCCGCCGATGAGGCCGGGCACGGACAGCCCCAGCATGGTGATCACCGGGAGCAAGGCGTTGCGCAGGGCGTGCTTGAAAATGACGGTCCTTTCCGGCAGGCCCTTGGCCCGGGCCGTAGTGATATAGTCCTGGCGGATGACTTCCAGCATATTGCCCCGCATGTAGCGGCTCATGCCGGCCAGGCCCCCGAAGGCCGCCACCAGGACCGGCATGGCGATGTGGGAGGCCAGGTCCCTCACCTTTTCCCAAAAGCTGAATTGGTGAAACCCAAGTGAGGTCAGGCCCGAGATGGGCAGCCAGTCCAGATACACCCCGAAAAACATCATGAGAAGCAAGGCCAGCCAGAAAGTCGGCATAGCAAAGCCGAAAAAAACCAGCAGGGTGGTGCCCCGGTCAAACCAGGAGCGGGGCCGCACCGCAGCCAGGACTCCAATGGGGATGGCCACGGCCAAAATAATGAGCAATGACAGAATATTAAGCGAAATGGTGATGCCGATGCGCTCCTTGATCTTGTCCCATACCGGGCGGCGGTCCGGCGAAAAGGACCGGCCGAAGTCCAGGAGAGCCATGCGTTTCAGCCAATCCCAGTACTGGACCAGCAGGGGCTTGTCCAGGCCGTAGAGTTCCCGGAGGCGTTTCTGGGCCTCCAGGGAAACCTTGGGATTCATGGTGGTCTGGAGCTCCACGGGCGTGCCCGGCGCCAGGTGGATGACCACAAAGGACACCAGGGTAATGCCCACCAACAGGGGCACCATCAGGAGAAGCCGTTTGACTATGTAGGTCCACATACCGGACCCTGACATAATTCAACCCAGGGGCTTCCGGAATACCGCGCCGCCGCGCGGGAAACCGGCGCCCCCAGGCAGATAAGAAGAGAGGTTAGTGGCGTTATTGTTGAAACGGGTTGACCAAGTGCACCGGCACCTTGGCGTTGGCCAAAACCTTGCGGGCCACGCTGCCGAATTCAGGGCTGGCCGCGTCGAGCTCGTCGGCGCCGCGGCCGTGGCTGCTGAGCACCACCAGGTCAGCCTTTTCCTTTTTGATGGCTTTCAAAATTTCCGCGGCCGGGTCCCCCTGAACCAGGCGCACCTCGAACAGGGGACAGGCCTTGAGCTCTTCTTGGCAGACAGTCTCCAGTTTCTTCTTGGCCTGCTCCAATTCAAAGTTCTGGAAATGCTTCAGGTGCTCCTGGCTGGGATACAAGCCTCCGTACGGAAGAAGGTTCATCAAGTCAACTCCGACGTATAAGACAACGACCTTGGCCTGGTACTTTTCAGCCAGGGAATTGACATGCGGTGCAGCCTTCAAAGACAGTTTGGAGAGGTCGGTGGGCCACAGAATGGTGCGTACTTTCATGGGCGTCTCCTTTTCCTGATGCAATGTCCGCGGGGAGGATTCATCATGAGAAAAATACCATATTCGGTGAAATTTGGAAGGATTTTCCCGCGGACCGGAGAGTTCAGCGGTCAAGGGTCAAGAATAACTTTAAAAGTCAAGTTTCGCACCCCTTTTGGACCAATTTACTTGGAGATCCAAGGGACATAGGGCAAAAACCAGGAGACCAAATGGAGCCGCAGCCTTTGGGCTGCGCTTCAAGGTATGGCCGGAATAAAGTAATATTTCGCCGGCTGAAGCCTGCGGCGGCATGTTTCTTTCCGAAATTGGCCTCCTCCCTGAAAATTAGCGGTTTCCCCCGGGGGAAGAGGGGGGCGAAACTTGCCTTATAACCGGACCGACGGCGCACGAAAAATCGCCGCCTTGACACGGCCTGGGCCTTTTTATTAAGTTAAGGAGGCCCGATCGGCTCGGCCAGAGGCCTGCCGGAGGTGCTCTCAAATTTTTTCCGCATCAGTGGAGAAATACATGCGGGCAGTGGTGCAGCGGGTGAAAGAGGCCTGGGTGCGGGTCGGAGATGAGGAGGTGGGCCGCATAGGCCAAGGCCTGCTCGTTCTGGCCGGAGTGGCGGCGGCTGACGGTCCCGAGGATGTTGCCTACCTGGCGCAGAAACTGGCGCATCTGCGCATCTTTGCCGAAGGCGAGCGACTCTTGCACCTGTCGGTCCTGGACATTAAAGGGGAGGTCCTGGTGGTCTCCCAGTTCACCATTCTGGGGGACTGCCGTAAAGGGCGGCGGCCTTCCTTTGACCAAGCGGGCCCGCCGGAGCTGGCCCAAAAGCTTTACGAGGATCTGGTGGCGGCTCTTAAGGGATATGGACTCAAGGTGGCCACCGGCCGCTTCCGGCAGATGATGGAAGTGGGGTTGATCAACGACGGGCCGGTGACTTTGCTGCTGGATACCAAGAAGGTCTTTTAGCAAGAGTTAGCACTAAATTTACGGATTTTCCACTGCTCTCTTGACTGCTTAACCGAGCCTCTGCTTGCGGACCCGTTTCTTATATTTACGATTATAAGTCGGCTTTTCCGCAGGGGAGGGACCCGGTCCGGAAATTTCCACCAGAAAATCGTAATTCTTGCACATATAGGGAATACCCTTGGGCGTTACTGTAACTTTTTGACAGCCAAAGGGTTTGCCGTTGTAATACGGGATGACCTCGAACCCAGGGTCCCAGACGACAAACTCAATCCAACCCTTGGCTGGCACGATAAGGGTGCCTAAACTGTTCTGGGACGGCAAGGAAAAGTCGCTGGAAGTATTGTTTTTGATGACGCCGATATAAGGCGGCAAGGCGGCTGTCCCCGTCGCCAGCGCCTCGGCCCCCGCGACCGCCAACATGGCGACCAGCAAAGCTGTGGTGATCTTCTTTTTCGGCATACCGCTTTCCTTTTAGTCGTTCAGGTCCACGGCCTCCCCGGTGAGGGCGGCCACCTCCTTAAGCAGGGCGGCCAGCAACTCCTGCTCTGGGACCCGGCGCACCAGTTCGCCCCGTTTAAACAAGGCCCCGACTTTTTTGCCCCCGGCAATGCCCACGTCCGCCTCCCGGGCCTCCCCCGGGCCGTTCACCACGCAGCCCATGATGGCCACCTTGATGGGGGTGGCGACGCGCAGCAAGCAACGCTCGGCTTTTTCGGCCAGGCTGAAAAGGTCAATCTCGCAGCGGCCACAGGTGGGGCAGGAAATGAGTTCCACCCCCCGTTCCCGGAGATGCAGGGCCCGTAGGATTTCATAGGCCACCCGCACCTCTTCCTCCGGGTCTCGGGTGAGGGATACCCGGATGGTGTCGCCGATGCCTTCGGCCAGAAGAATGCCGATCCCCAGGGCCGATTTCACCGTGCCGGCAATCAGGCCGCCTGCCTCGGTGACCCCCAGGTGCAGGGGATAATCCACCCGCCGGGACAATTCCCGGTAACCCTGGATTGTGGTAATTACATCGGACGATTTCAAGGAAATCTTAAAGTTAAAAAAATTCCAGTCTTCAAAAATCCTGACCCAGCGCAGGGCGCTTTCCACCAAGGCGGCGGCCGTGGGCGTCCCATGCTTCTCCAGGAGGTCCGCTTCCAGGGAGCCGGCGTTCACCCCCAGGCGCAGGGGAATCCCCCGTTCCCGGCAGGCTTCTACCACAATTTTGGTTTTTGGGGCTCCCCCCAGGTTGCCGGGGTTGAGGCGCAGGGCGTCCGCGCCCGCCTCCAACGCGGCCAGGGCCAGGCGGTAATTGAAATGGATGTCGGCGATCAGGGGGACCGGGCTTTCGGCCTTGATCTCCCGGAAGGCCCGGGCGGCTTTCTGGTCCGGCACGGCCAGACGCACGATCTCACAGCCGGCCGCGGCCAGGCGCTCCACCTGGGCCACGGTCGGCGCGACCTTCCGGGTGTCGGTGTTGCACATGGACTGCACCGCCACCGGTGCCCCGCCGCCGACCTGCACCGGGCCGATCATGAGTTTTCGGGTGGGTCTGCGTTGGATATTATCCATAATTGTCCAGGATAGAATCTTGGGTTAGAAGACCAACCGGCTTCTTCCGGCAGATTGGCCGATATTTTGAAATTATCGAAAATTCCAGGGAATATCAATAAGGCCGGCGGCGATTTCCTCTGAACCGCAACAGGCATTTCTTGCCGGGTGACCTGGATCGGATTTGCCGGTTTCTGGTTCGGCCATTGTTTCTTCCCAGGTAAGCTCCGATATTTCCAGGTTCGAAGGGAAAGTCGGCTTTGGCACGGATATTGCCTTACAAATGGCAAAATTGTTTCTGGGACATTTCCAATGCAGCCATCCTGCCCCAACCCGGCCAGCCTGTTTCCCTCCTGCGGGAAAGGCGCGGAGGCCGCGGCTCCCCCGGTCCGGGACGCGTTCCGGCAGGTTTTGCAGAACCGCTTACAGGACCGGGTGAATTCCAAAAACCGTGGTCTGAGGGAAACCAGACTGCGGTCTGAACCCGGCCAGGGGCGCACCGCGGCTCCCAGAGCATCGGACTCCGGCAAGGCCGGAGAAAGCTGTGCCAGGTCCGGGGTCCTGCCACCGCGTCAACGGAGACCGGGGACTCCCGGTTCGCTGGCAGGTCTGGCAGACGGGCGGAGTCAGGCTGCTTTCCGGCCCTCGGCCAATCAGGGGGCCGCCGCTGCCAATCCACCCCCGGTCCTGGAGGAATTCATTTCGTTCCTACGCTCCTTGCCGGGCCAGACCCTGGAAATTCCCGCCGCGCAGGTGCCGGCGATGGCTTCCTTACTTCTTTCCGCCGGTCTTCCCCAGGAAGAGGTGGACCGGCTGCTGGCCGCTTCCGGGTCCCAGGCGACGACCCTGTCCGCGGCTGATCTGACTGCGGCCTGGCAGCGCCTTGCGGCCCAGACCCCGGCCGTTGCGCCTCTTTACGGCCAAGGGCAGTCCGCGGCCGGCTCCGGCCAAAACCCTACGGACCAGGACATTCGCCAGACCCAGGATTACCGGGCTTTGTGGGAGCGTCCCACTCTTCCCGAGGGCATGCTCCCCACCTTACGCCTGGCCCTGGCTCGCCTTGGAGGCTCCCCCGAGGTCCTGGCCCGAATTGAAGAAGAGGGGCAAGGCCAAGGCCTCTCCCTGGCCAGGGTCTGGGAAGTCCTGCAAAACGTCAAGAACAGCCTGTCCCGGAATGATGCGGAAAACACGGAGGGGATTTCTCTTAAGGCCGACCCCTCGCAGGCGGCCTTGCTGGGCGAACGGCAAGTCACCGGCGAGGAATTGGAGGAGTGGCGGCAGGTGCTGCTCAAGGCCGGCCTGCCGCCGGCCGTGGTCGAAAAACTGATGGGCCGAACTTCTCCAGCCAACCAGGCCGAGCTGAAAACCACCCTCCTGAATTTGGCCCCGCCGGAAAAGCCTATTCCCGCGGCAGGGGATCCCAAGCCCCTGTTTCTGCCGCCCAGCCTGCATGCCAGGGCCTTTTTCTGGCAGAGCCAGACGACCGAAGGTCAGAGCGGCAAGGGTGCGGGGGACATGGGCCAGTCCCCGGCCCCGCCGTTTCCCCATTTTTCTCCGGCCATTGCTGCAGAGGAGGCGATCAACTTCACCTGCTTCCCCGCCCAACTACAGGAGTTGGCCCAGGGGCTGGCCAACCCCGGTGCCCCCTTGAGCGAGGCGGCCGCAGCCTGGCGCCTGTTCTCGCCGGAGATGCAGGAGTCCCTGTGGAGCCAGCTCCAGTCCGGAGTGGTGGCCAACCTCGCCCAGGGAGAAAACCGGGTCACCCTTAACCTCAATCCTCCGGAGTTGGGCCAGATTCAGCTTACCCTGCACCTGAGCGGCCAGGAACTGGCTGTAACCGCGGTGGCCGCCCGCCCTGAAGTGGCGCAGGTGGCGACCCTGGGGGTGCCCCAGCTTCTCCAGGCCCTGGCCCAACAGGGTCTGGTCCTCACCCAGTTCCAGGTGCGCCTGCCGCACCAAGCCGACGGCCAAACGACCCCGGTCTGCGCGGGCGCCCGGGAAAGGGGCGGTGCTGGAGGAGGGAATTGGTCAACTTCCCGCCGTCGCCGTTCCGGAGAGGTGAACCGATTTGTGTGATTATCTCAATGCAAGGCAGCTCAGGTTCAGCCTTTTCTCGGAAAGCGGCTGAGGCCGTGCCCTTCGGCAGGCCTGCATCTGATTATGTTGCTGTTCCCCTAACCCCCCTAAAAAAAGGGGAAATTTTAACAAGATACGAAGTTCCGCGAGAAATATCAGACAACCGGGAGGGCAATCATGATGGACACCACCGCGGCGGCCGCTGCCACCACCGGGACAACCGCTTCCGGGAGTTCAAGTTCCAGCGCCAACCTCAGCGGAGTTATTCAACAAAACATGGGCAAGGAGGATTTCCTGAAGCTGCTGGTGACCCAGCTTCAATACCAGGACCCCATGGCGCCTGAGGACCCCAAGGACTTCGTAGCTCAATTGGCCCAATTCAGCTCTCTGGAGCAGCAGATCAACTCCAACCAGAACCTCCAGGACCTGGCCAAGGTTATCCAGAACCTGCAACAGTCCCAGAACATGGCCCAAGGCGTGGCTCTATTGGGGAAAACGGTGAAAGGGGCTGGAAACCAGCTCACCGTTACCGGTGGCAAGGCCCTGGAGGCCAGCTTTAATTTGCCCCGGAGCGCCAAGGAGGTAGTGGTGGGCATCTTCGACTCCACAGGCAAGCAGGTGCGCACCCTTACCTTGGGGGCTCAACCGGCAGGTTCTCTTACCCTCTCCTGGGATGGCCGGAACAGCCAGGGGAACCAGGTCGCCGACGGCCTTTACACCTATCAGATCGCGGCCAAGGATAAAGACGGCAAGGCCATCTCCGTGGACAACTATTTTACCGGCACGGTGGAAGAGGTCTATCAGGATTCCCAGGGAGTCTGGGTCAAGGTCAACGGCCGCCAGGTGCTGCTGAGCAACATCGTGTCAATTTCAGAGGATGGTTCCTGAAACAAACCCATTGAAATAATAGACTTATCCGGAAAAGAACGAAAACCCAAAACTGAAACAAAATCTTGGGTTGGCTGGACCAACCCGCAGGTGCCTTGAGGAGGAGGGGTCAAACATGTCACTTTCCACTGCCATGTACAGCGGCTTGAGTGGTCTGAACAGCTATGGGGAAGCCATGAGCGTGGTGGGCGACAATATCGCCAATCTGAATACCACGGGCTTCAAATACAGCAGCGTGCATTTTGAGGACCTTATGGCCCAGCTTATTCCCACCGGGTCAGGGCCGGGACAGGTAGGACGGGGATCCCGCATTTCCGAAGTCAGCACCGTCTGGCAGCAGGGGTCCCTGGAAAACAGCGCCGATGATGTGGACGTGGCCATCAGCGGCACCGGCTTCCTCATCGTTAAAGATCCTCTCAACCAAAGGCTGTTTTACACTCGGGACGGCAATTTTTCCTTAAACGATGATGGATATCTTATTAATGCCCACGGTTACCGGGTCCAGGGCAAGGCCATCGATCCTGTGACCGGCACCCCGGCCGGGGTTGACACGGACATCGTTCTGAGCCAGAACTACTCGGCTCCCAAGGCCTCCACTTCGGTGGACATGGTCATGAACCTGAACGCCAACGCCGCGGCGGGGGATTACTATGATTCGGCCATCACTGTGTACGACAACCTTGGCAATGTCCATACCCTGGATATGCGCTATACCAACGTCGCGGCTAACACCTGGACGTTAAGCGGCACTCTGGACGGCGTCGACATCACCGGCACCATTACCGACCAGGGGGGCGGGGGTCCCACTGACCTGACCTTTGACACTAACGGCACCATGATCGCGGGGGGCCTGTATTCCCTGGATCTGAGCGCCTACAACATCGGCGCCGTCAATCTCAACCTCACCGGCACGGCTGGCGGCAGCACCACCCAGTATGCCGCCTCCTCGGTCACCAATTATGCCTCCCAGGACGGTTACGGGCCGGGCTTTCTCCAACGCATTTCCATCAACAACGAAGGCGTCATCACCGGGCATTACAGCAACGGCCAGATCATCCCCCAGTATCAACTTACCTTGGCCCGCTTCAACGCCCCCAGCAAGCTTTACCGGGAGGGCAGCAACCTCTACACCGAAACCCAGGACTCCGGCGTACCCCTGACCGGCGCGCCGGGGACCAACGGCTTGGGCAAAATCAGCTCCAACGCCCTGGAGCAGTCCAACGTGGACCTGGGCAATGAATTTGTTCACATGATCCTCTACCAGCGGGCCTTCCAGGCCAATTCCCGGATTATCACCACCACGGACAATATGTTGGAGGAGGTGTTGTCCCTGAAGCGGTAAAAAGAGTTTGGGGAATGGAGAGGCAGCCTGACGGGGCCGGGTTCCCAACGGCAGAACCCTCCCTCAACGTAATTTCTCGCCCTGGAAAACCAGTTGAGGCAGTTCCTTGCCGCCCATGAAGGGAATGGGGGCCTGGATGATCTCCAGCCGGCGGCTGGCATAAGCGGGGAATTGTTCGACCAACTCTTCCGGGGTGGGAAAATGGTGGATCAGTTCTCCATCCGGGGTGCCGATCTTAACCAGGGTGCCGGGCTCCAGTTCCACCGTCTCCGGCAGGCGCATCATTTCCCCCGCTTCCCGGGGGGAAACCCAGATAAACAAAAGTCCCCCCGGCCGGAGAACCCGGTCCAGCTCCCGGCAATAGCCCTGGAAGGCCCGGGTGTCGCCGTGGCTGATGGCATTGATGCTCAGCACAAAGTCGAAGGCTCCCTCCGGAACGGGAAGACTCTGGAGATCCCCCTGGGCCAGCCCCACCAAGCCTGAAACCCGGGAAGGATGCGCCCGGCAATCCCTAAGCACCGATAATTCACGATCCACTCCCAGAACCTGAAACCCTGCCGCCGCCAGGGGATAAAGATGCCGCCCGGCGCCGCAGCCCGCGTCCAGGATCAGACGCACGCCCCGGGTTTTCAACTCCGGGACCAGGGTCAAAACCTCCGGGTTGGGAGGTAGGCGCTGCATCTCAGGATCAGTGAATATTTTTCCCCAGTCTGGCATTGTCCACTGCACAGGCGGGACGCCTGTGCCCCCTATCTTAATCTTTTCAGAAGATTTTTCTCTTCTCGGGATTGCTCCCTTATTCCTTGGCAAAGGGGGCGAACCGACATTATTATAAGGCAAAATCTTTGCCTCCTTCTGTCTGTTTATGGTTATAATCAGGCGGGGCGGGGCAATGGGTCCTGTTCCCTAAATATTTTCCCTTGGCAGAATCACTGAGGTGCTGCATGATTCCCCGTTACAGCCGTGAGGCCATGGCCCGCATCTGGTCCGAAGAGAACAAGTTTGCCAGTTGGCTCAAAGTGGAGTTGGCGGCGCTGGAGGCCCTGGCGGACGCAGGTCTCATTCCGGCGGATATTCCGGAGAAGGTTAAAGCCAGGGCCGCGTGCGACCCGGAGCGTATTCTGGCCATCGAAAAGGAAACTCAGCATGATGTGGCCGCGTTCGTGGATCAGGTGGCCGACTGCCTGGGGGAGGACGGGCGCTATTTTCACTTCGGCCTCACCTCCTCGGATGTCCTGGACACGGCCCTGGCCCTGCGCCTCAAGGAAGCCGCGGACCTGCTCCTGGCCGGTCTGGACGACCTCCTGGGGGTGCTCAAGGACAAGGCTTACGCCTACAAGGACCTGGTGATGGTGGGCCGGACCCATGGGGTCCACGCCGAGCCCATTACCCTGGGACTCAAGTTCGCGCTGTGGCACTCGGAGTTTCAGCGCCAGCGGCAGCGTCTGGTGGCGGCCCGGGAGAGCGTCAGCGTGGGCAAGCTCTCGGGCGCGGTGGGGACCTTTGCGCATCTGCCCCCAGTGGTGGAGAAGGGCGTCTGCGACCGCCTGGGGCTGGTGCCGGCCGCGATCGCCAACCAGATCATCCAGCGGGACCGCCACGCCCAGTATCTGACGACCCTGGCCCTGGTCGGAGCCAGCATCGAAAAGGTGGCCACGGAAATCCGCCACCTCCAGCGCACCGAAGTCCGTGAGGCGGAGGAGCCTTTCGGGGCCAGACAAAAGGGTTCATCGGCCATGCCCCACAAGCGCAACCCGGTGCTTACTGAGAATTTATGCGGTCTGGCCCGGATCCTCCGGGGAAATGCGGTCGCGGCGCTGGAAAATGTGGCCCTCTGGCACGAGCGGGACATCAGCCACTCCTCTGCGGAGCGGATCATCATCCCGGACAGCAACCTACTGCTGGATTTTATGATTCACCGCCTCAAGGGGGTGCTTGCCAACCTCGTGGTCTATCCGGAGAAGATGAAGGCCAATCTCGAGGCCAGCCGGGGGCTGGTGTTTTCCCAAAGCCTGCTGCTGGCCCTGGTCAACAAGGGCCTGAGCCGGGATGCGGCCTACCGCCTGACCCAGCAGGCGGCCATGCGGGTCTGGGAGGAAGGGGGCACATTCAAGGAGCGGGTCCTGGCCGACCCGGAGATCGGCAGGCTTTTGTCCCGGAAGGAACTGGAGAAGTTGTTTGATGTGAAACACCAGCTGCGCCATGTGGATGAGCTGTTTCAGCGGGTCTTCCTGGAGTAGCCTGGTCCTGAAGGGCAATTTTTGACATATTTTTATAAATACCTAAACGGTTAAGCATAATCCCCCAGTCAAGCAGGAACCTTGGCAATTCCACCGGTGTCGGCCTTAGTCCACTCTCTTTATCCTCCCCTCAATTCCGGCGCTGAATGGCTGGGGCAATGACTGCAGATAGTGGGTGAGGGCCTGGATATCCTTTGGGCCCGCCGCTTTATTGGCGCCCTGGGTGAAAATGCTGAACCCGTCGCCGCCCTCCGCCAGGAAGCTGTTCACCGTCACCGTATAAGTGCCCGCCCTGTCGATGGGTTTGCCGTTCCGGCGCACCTCTCTGATCCGGCTGGGGGGCGGCAGTTTGCTGTCCCAGGTGTAGGTCAGGCCCGAGACCTGCAGCATCCGGTGAGCAGTGGTGCCCGCCGGAAATTGCTGATTCAGGAGGTCATAGAGCTGTTGGCCGGTAAGTTCCATTTTGACCAGGTAATTGTTGAAGGGCTGCACCGCAAAGAGCTCGCCCCAGGTCACCTCCCCTGCGGCAATATTGGTCCTGATGCCGCCGGGATTAACGAACGCGAAGTCCGTGCCCATGGCCGTCCTTTGGGCGTCGGCGATGAGGTTCCCAAGAGCTGATTCGCCGGCCTGGTTCTGATCCCTGGTGATATCCCCGGCGGCCACGGCTATCCGGCGCCGGGTCAGGGGAGCCACTTTTTCCTGGGCCGCCTGCATCAGCTTGGCGGCCTCGGGATCAGGCGTCAGCCCCGGCCCTGTGTCAGCCCAAGCCGTGACTATGGTGGCCGACTTGCCCACCACATCCCTTGTTTTCCGGCTGATGGCCAGGATGATCTCGGCAAAGCCCCGGCCGGCTGACCAGGCCTGGGTCACCAACATCTCCTTGTTGTTACGGTTGGGGATCAAGGCGTTGGTGAAGGCGTGGGTATGGCCGGAAATCACCACATCCACCTCGTCATCCAGGCCCCAGACAACCCGTTTGACGGCCCCGGTGACACTGCCGGCCGGCCGGGTGGGGCCTTCGTAAGCCTCCTGCCTGCCGCCCTGGTGCAGGAGAACAATAATGCTTCTCACCTGCCGGTTTTTCAGCTCCGGGATATAGGAATTGATGGCCGCGGCCTCATCCAGGAATTCCAGTCCCGCCACATTCGCAGGCATCACCATGCTTCTAGTTTCCTTGAGCACTGCCCCGATAAACGCGATGGGGAGACCGTCCACCTCTTTGATGACATAGGGCGGGAAAATGGGCTTTCCGGTGTCCCGGCTCACCACGTTGGCCAGCACGTACGGGAAGGCCGCTCCCCGCCAGGGGTCTTCCAGAAAAGGGCCCGTGGAATAATTGCCGCCCTCAAGGAGGCGCTTCAGCTCCTCCGGCTTCTCGTCAAATTCGTGGTTCCCCGCCGTGGCCGCCAGGTTGCATGAGGGGTTTAGGCGGTCTTGGGGGGAGCATTTCGAGTTCCCCAGAAGGTTCATGAACATGATGGCGGGTTCGTCCTGCAAAAGGGCGGATTCGGGGGGCGAGGCGCCGATCAGGTCGCCCGCGCTGACGATAAAGGTAAAACCTGGAAAATCCCGTTGGGCTTGTTTCAGGTAAGCGGCCAGCACCGGGGCGCTGCCCACCGGCCGGCCTTTCACCATGGGGCCCGGGGTCAGTTGCCCGTGGAAGTCGTTGAGGGCCAGGATCTGCACCGGAACCTGGTCCGGACGCCCGGCGGGATGGCACCCGGCGGCCAACCCGGCCACGGCGATAATGGCCGCCAGGGTCCAGATCCAGAATGAAGATAATGAAAGTGCGCTTTTTTTAGATTGTTTACCCAAGATTTGCACCTCTAATCCAGAAAGGAATCGGCGGCCAAGCCGGTTTTCTTAAACGGCCAGGCCGCTCCGTTTAGGCTTCCTGCAACAGGCGCCGGAGATCGGAATGCTTCTCCAGGTGGAACGCGGCTTTAAGGGCCGGGTTCCGGTAGGCGCCGAATATAACCCCGGCCCTGGCAGACACCTCCCGGTCAAGGTCGGAATCACCGAGGTAACAGGCCTGGGGGGGCGGAAGGTCGAAGTGTCGCAAGACAAGATGCAGACACTCGGGATGGGGCTTGGGGTGTTTCACCTCCAGGCTGGATACGGTGAAATCAAAAAAATCCGCCAGGCCAAAGTGCCTGAGGACCGGGATGAGGCTTTTGCCCCGGTTAGTGGCGATGGCCAGGCGGTAATGCGGGCGCAGCCAGGCCAGGGTTTTTCTGATGCCAGGTTCCAGCCGGATGAGCGGCAGGAAGGAAGTGTTGTCCATCTTTTTCTCGTACTGTTGGGCCGCGGCCAGCCAGGGAGTGCCCTGGAAGAGCCAGGTCAGGGCGTCGGGCGCGGCAAGAGGTTTGACATAAGCCCACTGTTCCGGGGACAGGGGGGCCAGGCCGAAGTGCCCCAGGATATGGTTGTAAAAGGCCTGGTTGGCAAGGCTCGAGTCGATCAGGACGCCGTCGCAGTCGTAAATGATGACCTTAAGAGCCCGCAAATCTAGATCGGCAGTCATGACGTTATGTTGACGAAGGGTTCTCCTTAGGTCGGTCGACGATAAAGGGCGCCGGGGGCGCGGCGCTTGGGGTGCCGTTCACTGCTATCTATCCTTAATTCCGAAAAAATCCAGCTGATGAGCTATATAAGTCAATTCACCCTGGTCAACCTGTTGCTGCCTTTGGTCCGTCCACTCCCGCAAAGCGTCTTTCTCCAGGTGCACCTTGCCCTGCAAGGCTTGGCTTACGGTATAAATGAGGTAGTGCAGAAAATAGGCCTCATCCTTGGTGTATCCCCCTGGGCCGGGGAAAACCACCCAGTCTGAGCTTCCCGCAGCCACAATCCTGCCGCCGAAGCGGGGCAGGAGGTTGAACAGAAGCCGCCCGGTATGGCTGGCTCCGGAGGGCCGGCCGCCGCTGCGGCGATCGTCCATGGTGGCGTGGTACAGCTTTTCGATCAGGGCGTCCAGTTCGGCCTTCAGCGGGGGAAGGAAGATGGTGGCCCCATCGAAGTTAAGGGTGAAGTAGAAGCAGCCCGCCGGCTTCAGGAGGGAAAAAAGGCTCGGGATCGCCGTCTCCAGGTCCACCAGGTCCAGGAAGGCATGGGCTATCAGGACATCCCAGGCTGACTTCCCGGCCTTTCGGGCTGCGAAATCGTAAACATCGACGGCTTCCAGGGTGAGCCTGAGGGTACGGCCGGCGTCACTGAAGACGGCGCTGGTTTTCCCGTTCTCCTCCACCTGCAAGCCCTGCGTGCGGGCGAATAGTGATAAACGCTTTTTCGCCGCCGCAATATTCTCCGGCCGCAGATCAACCACGGTGTAGTCGGCCTGGGTGAGAACTCCCCAGTCCCACAGGCGCTCCACCATGGTGCCGATGCCGCCGCCCACTTCCAGGATGGCTACCGGGCCTTCGGCCTGGCGGAACTTCATGGTCTGGGCCAGGGCCTCAAAGACCTGACGGTTCAAAGCGCGGTCGTCCACGCTTTTCTTGGCGGCCAGGTAGCGGGTATAGCTGAAATCAGAGGGAAGGGCCATTTTGAGACGTTAACAAACAGCCTTGGGATTTTTGCTGGGGACTGGCTGCCGACTGCGGCTTATCAGGCTCCGGAATTCCCCTGACCAGTGATTGCAATAACCTGTGGACCGTCATGCCGGTATCCTCCCAAGTGGGATGGGCCCGAAAACGGTCCTGCGCGGCCAGGCTCATGGCCAGAAGCCGGTCCCGATCCTCCCTGAGCATCTTCAGATGGCCGGCCAACGCGCCTGCGTCCCCGGGGGCTACCAGAAAGCCATCCCGTCCGTGGGTGATGATTTCCCCCGCCCCCCCGGCGGTGGTGGCCAGGGCCGGCAAGCCGAAGGCCATGCCCTCGAGATAAACAATGCCAAAGCCCTCATAAGAGGAGGGCACGGCCAGGACGTGGCTTTCGGCCAGGCGGGCGGCCAGGTTGACTGAGGAGAGGGTCCCGGTAAATTTCACCTGGTCTTCCAAGCCGGCTGCCGCGACTTGGCTTCGAACCTGCCGGGCATAGGCGTGGTCCACCTCCAGACTGCCGGCCACGGTGAGCCGCCAGGCCTCCCGGGGCAGGAGGGCCAGGGCCGCAAGCAGCGTGGGCAGGCCTTTCCGGGGAATGATGTTTCCCAGGAACAACACCCGCAGGGGACCCGGTTTCAGGGCCCGGGCGGCCAGATCCTTTCGGGTAAGGCTGAGGCGAAACCGATTCGCTCCCGGATAAGCCAGGACTTGCGGCTTGCCCGTCCCCACCAGTTCCGCCACGGTTTTCCGGGTCGTCCGGCTGTTGACAATAAAGGCATCCACTGAATCCAGGTAGCGGCGTTCGACCATCCGGTACATGCGATTTTGCCAGGCTGGCCGGGCCTCGGAGCTGCGCAGGTGGTGAACCATGGCCACCACTGGAGGCCCTCCCCTAACTTTTAGGCTGCGGTTAAGCCAGAAAAGAGACGGGTGAGCCAGTTCGTCCTGAAGAATGAGGTCGGCCCGGATGCGGCCCAGGCGGCGTCTCAGGACCGGGGAGAGGTTGTCCAGCAAGCCCCTTGGGTAGGAGGGCCAGGGAAGAGAAATAATTTCCACCTCCTCCCCCCGACGGCGCAGGTGCTCCACCACCATGCGGTCATAAAGAAAGCCGCCGCTGATAAAGTCGAGATCACCATAGAGCACCAGGGCAATCCGCATCAGGTCAGGTTTCCACTTACTTGGAACAAATTAATTACTGATCCGCAAAACCGAAAACCCCTTACACCTCTTCCCGGTAGGCCGCCCAAGCGATGCCGGTTTCCCAGATTTTCACCTGAATGGCCTCCAGAGTGGCCGCCTTAAGCCGCTCTTTGACCAGCCGGCAGAAGATGCGGGAGAAGTGCTCGATACTGGGGTTCAGGCCGGCGAATTCCGGCAGGTCGTTTAAAGTCCGGTCCCGGTAGCGGGCCACCAGGGCATCGAGGTGGGCTTCAAGATCTACGATGTCCACCAGGTAGCCGTGTTCATCCAGGTTCCGGCCCGAAAGTTCCACCTCCACCTGGTAATGGTGGGAATGGCGCCGGTTTTCCTCCCCCCATTCGCCCCCCACCAGGTAGTGCTGGGCCACAAAATCACGTTTGACAGCCACGCTATACATCGGCACTCTCCGGCAACAGCTCAAACTCTGAGGATAACCTCAGACCGGCAGATTGGCGGGAATCTGGATCATCAAGGTCTGGTCCGCCTCCCTGGTTCTTACCCGCTCATTGTAAGTTTCCAGGAGCAGCCGCAAGGCTTTTCCCAGACGCGCTTTGGCAAAACCGGCCAGCCGTTCCAGGCTGTGGGAAACAAAGGACTCGATGGAAGCTACGTTGATTTTTCCAGGAAGAATGATCTCCGCGTTCTGGCGGGTGCCGCAGAAATATTTATCGGTCACCAGCAACCACACCCGAAAACCCTGCTCCAGGTTTTCCCGACATTTTTCATAAACTTCCATCAGCGGGGCCATGATGACCAGAAAGACCGTGTCACCGATAAGAAAGTGGCCCAAAGGCCGCGATTGACCGGCCGCCTGGTAGGCGGGGTCGTCTTGGGTGGCTTCCGGGAAGGTCAGATGCAAACAGGCGCCCACGAGGTTTTGGCACACCGGTTGATCCTGCCCCCTTTCCGCGGCGGTTCTGATCAAATCCTTGAAAAAATGCCAAGGGACGATATCTGGATTATAATCCAGGATTATCGTTCCGGATTGTTTCTGTGACATTCTTCCTCTCCTCTTAGGGGCATTGGCTTTAAATTGAGACTGTGGCGAACGGGTCTTGCGGGGAAGGCCGGGGGGTCGGCGGACCCACCGCCCTCCCCACAAACTCCCCTCCCCAGGCTTACCCCTTGAATTGCCAATAAATGAATGGGGTTGGGGGAGAGGTTTTGGGAGAAGGGGCAGGGAACCGCGGCCCCCTGGCCCCCTCTCCCAATAGCTATTGGTCCCAGCCTCAAATTATAAAATAAAACCGCATCGCGCCTGGACAAGCGGTAAACCGGGATATTCCAGAAAAATCTCCGGAACCGGCCTCAGTAAGTCAAAACCACCTGGATGGCCTCTTCCGGGTGTCGGTCCAGCAGTTCATAGGCCCGGGGAGCTTGAGCCAGGGGGAAGCGATGGGTGATAAATCTGGCGGGCCGGCATCGCTGCACCATTTCCCAGGCCGTAGCGAGCACCCGGTCCCTGGTCCAACGGCCGGTGAGTTCGGGGGCGATGGTGCTTACTTGGCTGCTCCTGAGGATCTGGCGCTGGCGGTGAAAAGAGCCGCCCAGGTGCAGCTTGGAGGTCTTGGTGCCATACCAGGAGCCGATGACGATGCGGCCGTGAAATCCGGTGACGGCCAGAGCTTGGTCCAAAGCCGCAGGATTGCCGGAAATCTCGAAGGCCAGGTCGGCCTTGCCGTCCGGCGCCTGACCCTGGAGCGCCGCGCTCAGGACCGCGAGCACGTCAGGCTGCCCCGGGTCCAAGGAGGCATGGGCCCCCAGGCCCTCAGACGCCAGTCGGCGGTTGGGGCAGCGGTCGAGGGTAATCAGGCGGGCTAAAGGGAACCCGGCCAGCAGAGCCGTAAGCAGGAGGCCCACGATGCCCTGGCCGAAAACCACCACGGTCTCGCCGATGAGGGGCTTGCCGTCCAGGACCAGGGTGACGGCGGTCTGGAGGTTGGGCAGGAACACGGCCTCTTCAGGACCCAGGCCGGGGGGTACCGGCAGCAACTCCGTGGGCGAGGCCAGGAAAAGCTCCTGGTGGGGCTGAAAGGCAAAAACCAGCTTATCCTGCCAAGGGCGCGCCACCCCCGGCCCCAGTTCCACCACCCGCCCCACCGCGGCATAGCCGTATTTCAGGGGGAAAGCCAGCGAGCCGGTCAAGGCGGCGATGCTGGTGTCCGCGGCCATTTCCCGGGGGGCCTGGCCCCGATAAATCAGGAGTTCGGTGCCCGGGCTGATGGCGGACATCACGGTCTGAACCAGCACCTGGCCGGGTCCGGGCGGGAGGATCGATTCTTCCCGCAGGCTGACCCGGCGAAGTCCGGTGAAATAAAGGGATTTGCTGTCCATAAACCGGTCCCGGCCACCGGGGCAAACGGGCTCTTCATGGGGGAGGTGGCCCCTTCGCCCTTTCCGCGCCCCCCCTCCCGCCAGAAATTTACTGTATTATATAGCAGCGGCAGCAGTCCGGAAAGTGCGGGGGGCCGGTAAAATCACCTCACTGCCGAATACCCGCCGGGCGGGTTGTTTTTGGTGGCAGGCCCCGACATTTTCATTTATCCTCAAGCCCATCTTCCCGGTTAGGATGTGACCCTGAGCAGCAACATTCCGGTTATCAGCAAAAACAGGCTTTTGGTCATTGCCTGTCTGGGGGCGTTCATGGCCACCATGGACACGAGTCTGGTGAGTGTGGGCCTGCCCCAGATCGCCCACTCTCTGGAAACCTCCGTGGCCGCGGTTTCCTGGGTCATGGTGGCCTACCTGCTGGCCAGTGCTTCCCTGCAAATCATGGTGGGGCGCCTGGCGGATGTGGCTTCGCCGGGGAGGCTGTTCCTGACCGGGGTGGTTCTCTATGCCGGGGCTTCGGCCATCGGCGGCGTAAGCCCCGGCTTTCTCTTTCTCATCATCTGCCGGGTGGCCCAGGGAGTAGGGGGGGCGCTGATGCTGGGGGTGGCCCCCAAGCTCATTTCCCTCGAGTTTCCCGAAAGGGAGCGGGGTCTGGCGCTGGGCCTGTTTTCCGCCGGCTTTGCCACCGGGGTCACCATGGGCGCGCCTTTGGGCGGGCTGCTGCTGACTTTCCTGAACTGGCGCGCCCTGTTTTTCGTCAACCCGGTGCTTGGGATTATTCTGGTGGCGGCGGGCCGCAAGGTGTTAAAAAAGTTTCGGGCCCCCCAAGCCTGGGAATGGCGGACTTTGGATCCGTGGGGCGGCCTCATCCTTACTGCGACCCTGGGCTTGCTCGTCCTGACCCTTACCGGGGTCCGGGATAGCGGTATGACCATGCCCAACCTCCTTAGCCTGCTGCTGGTGGCGGGTGGGTTGGCCCTGCTGATGCTCACCGAGCAGCGCCAATGCAACCCCCTGCTCCACCGGGAGCTCTGGCTGAGCCGCAGCTTTCTCCTGGGCGCCTTCGGGGTGCTTTTGGCCTTTGCCTGTATCATGGGAGCTTTTTTTCTGCTCCCGTTTTTCCTGGTGCAGGTTTATGACTTTTCGCCTGCCAAGGTCGGCCTCATGTTGGCGGTCCTTAGCCTCAGCAATGCCGTCATGTCATTCGTCGGCGGGTATCTGGCCGATCGGCTGGGCAATGTGAGGATTCTAAGGGCTGGCCTGGGTCTTATTTGTGTGGGCCTGTTGGGGCTGGGGGCGGCGAACCGCGAGACCTCCACTTTCAGTCTGGCCGGTCGGCTGGCTCTTATGGGAATGGGATTGGGGCTTTTTTCCGCGCCGAATCTGAATGAGATTTTACGGGGAGTGCAACCGAGGCTTATGGGCCTGGCAGCCAGCACCAGTGCGGTGTTAAAAAACCTGGGGGCATTATTGGGGGTGATTGTCCTGGTCGCAGCGCTGGGGTGGGGGTCCGCCGAGCCGGTATTCCTAAAATCCGGGGGGTGCTTCGACGCGGCTTGTTTTCAACGGGCCTTCTGGCTGGCCGCCATGGGCGCGGCCCTGAACTTTCTGGTGAATCTTTTGCCCCGGAGACTGTAAGCCGGGAGTCGGAAGCCATCGGCCTGGCTTCCTTGACATATATTTATTTACTGCTCACTGCCAATACAGGAGACTATCATGCCCCGCGACCTTCCGGTGGGAAACGGCAGATTCCTGGTTTGTTTTGACCAAAACTACAATATCAGGGATTTCTTTTACCCCCATGTGGGCCAGGAAAATCACGTCGGCGGGAAATATTGCCGCCTGGGAGTCTGGGTGGCGGGAAAGTTTTCCTGGATAGATGAAAACTGGCGGCGGGAACTCGCCTATGAGTCCGACACCATGGTGACCAAAGTTCACCTGTTGCACCAGGACCTGGGAATTCTTTTGACCTGCCGGGATGCCGTGGATTTCCATGAAGATATCTATGTGCGGGAAGTCAATGTGGAAAACCTGGAGGCGAGCTCCCGGGAGGTACGCCTGTTTTTGAGCCTCGATCTGGGCATCGGCGGCAATGACTTGGGAGACACCGCGGGGTACGACCCCAAAACCGGGGCTATAATCCATTATAAAGGGGCCCGATATTTTCTCGCCGGCGGCGTCATCGGGGCGAACTATGGCCTCAGTCAATTTGCCGTGGGCCAGAAAAGGACCGACAGCCGGCAAGGGACCTACCAGGACGCCGAAGACGGGGTTCTGTCCGGCAATCCCATCGCCCAGGGTGCGGTGGACTCCGTCCTGGCCCTGCACCTTGAAATCCAGCCTAACTCCCGGGAAACGGCTTATTTTTTCATCGCCGCCGGCCTAAGCTGGGGGGAGGTCTCCCGCCTGGAGGCGATGGTGAGAGCCAAGCATCCCCAAAACCTGATTAAGCGCACCGCGGATTACTGGCGCTTGTGGGTCCGCAAGGAATCGCCCTCCCTGGACCGCCTGCCCGACGGGCTGGCTGATTTTTACCGGCGCAGCCTGATCATTGTCAGGACCCAGATAGACGCCGGCGGCGGCATCCTGGCGGCCAATGATTCGGATATCGTGTATTTCAACCGGGACACTTACTCCTATGTGTGGCCCCGAGACGCGGCTCTGGTGGCCCACGCCCTGGACCAGGCCGGGCATCCCACCTCCTCCAGGAATTTTTTCAATTTCATCTCCCGGCTCTTGCAACCGGAGGGCTGCCTTCTCCACAAGTTCAACCCGGACGGCACCCTGGCTTCCTCCTGGCATCCTTGGTACTATGACGGCCAGCCCCAGATTCCCATCCAGGAGGACTCCACCGCGCTGGTTTTGTGGGCTTTGTGGCACCACTTTGTGCTCTATCGCGATCTGGATTTCATCAAACCCCTGTACCGGCCGCTGGTGAAAAAGGCCGCGGACTTTATCTGCCGGCACCGTGACGAGGAAACCGGGCTTCCCGCCCCGTCCTATGACTTGTGGGAGGAACGCCGGGGCATCCTGAGTTTCACGACGGGCACGGTGTTCGGGGGGCTTACCGCGGCGGCGCTGTTCTGCAAAGTCCTGGGGGAGGAGCAGCGCTCCCTGCATTATCAGCAGGTAGCCGCGGAAATCCGGGATGCCGCGTCCCAATATCTCTGGCGGCCGCACCTGAACAGATTCTGCCGCATGCTCAGCCGGGACCGGCAGGGCCGCCTGCAGTATGACGACACCTGTGATGCCAGCCTCTGGGGCCTCTTTGCCTTCGGCCTGTATGCCGCGGATGACCCGCGGATTGTGGCTACCATGACGGCCCTGCGGGAAAAATTATGGCTGAAAACTCCGGTGGGGGGAATGGCCCGGAATGAAGACGACGGCTATTTCCGGGTCAGAAACGACTTGCCGGGGAACCCGTGGTTTATCTGCACCCTCTGGCTGGCAGACTACCTCCTGGAAAAAGGCTCGGATGAAGAAGTCCGCCAGGCCCTCGAGATTCTCACCTGGGTCGCGGCTCATGCCCTGCCTTCCGGCGTGCTCCCGGAACAGATCAACCCCCTGACCGGGGAACCCCTGTCGGTGTCTCCTCTGACCTGGAGCCACGGCACTTACATCTCCACCGTTCACCGGTACCTGGATCTTCTGGCCCGCAAGGAAGAGGCGGCCAGGCCGGTGGTCGCCGTCCCCTTCGCCCGCCAGGAGGATTGGATCGAGAGGCTGTACTCCCAGACCTGCGATTCCATCCGGGGAATTTGCAAGTTTTAAAAACCGCATATGTCCTTTGCGGCAAAAGGCTTAATGGGTGGGGGGAGGCCACGGCCCCGAGGTCCCGATCCCGCTGCCCCCCCTGCATCCCCTTCCCGCCCGCAGAAGGGCTCGTAGGAGGGGTGGCGGTTCCCGGGGGAGGGTTAAGGACTTGCGGCTCCTGGCTCTATTCCCTGCTTAATCTCGCCCAGGTCTTAGGGCAGGCCCCTGGCTATATGCCGGCGAAAGTCCTCGGGGGTAAGGGCCACGAAACCCAGGGCGCGGGAGAGCTGCACGATCTCCGGGGGTTTGAGGCTGCAGGCGGCGAGGCGTTCCTCTTGGGCGAACACTTCCCGGGTGGGGCCGTCCAGGATAACCCGGCCGCCCCGGAGCACGATCAGGCGGCGGGCATAGCGCGACGCGGCCCACATGGAGTGGGTCACCATGATGATGGTATGCCCCTGGCGGTGGAGTTCCCGGATCAGGGCCAGCATGTCTTCCTGCTCCCGGTGGTCCAGACCCGTCGTAGGCTCGTCCAGGATAATGACCTGGGGCCGTATGGACAGCACGGCCGCCACCGCCAGACGCTGGCGTTGCCCCTTGGTGAGGGAGAAGGGGTCTTCCCGGGCTGCTTCCCGGAGGTGCACCTGGGAGAGCGCTGCTTCGGCCCGGCGGCGCACTTCAGCTTCCGTCAACCCCAGGAGCCGAGGCCCCAGGGTAACTTCTTCCCAGACCTCCTCAGCAAACAGTTGGTAGTCGGGATTTTGGAAGACAAAGCCCAGCCGTATCCCCGGGGCGCGCCAGACCTCGCCGGCTTGGGGCTTCAGCAATCCCTGCAGGAGCTTCAGCAGGGTTGTTTTGCCGCTGCCGTTTTCCCCCAGGATGGCGGTGAGTTCCCCGGACCGGAAGCCTAAGGAGAGGTCGGCGAAAATTGGCGGGCCGTCGGCATAGGCAAAAGAAACTTCCCTGAGGGCCAGGATTTCCGGACCGAGGGTCGGCGTCTGGCCGGGGCCGCCGGGGGCATGCATCTTTGCTCCCGCCGCAGCCCACCCGAGGCTCCGGGCCTGGGCCACGGCTTCTTCCAAGGTAAGGGGGAGGGAAGACTGTCCCAGGTCATGAAACAGGGCGGGCAGGGCCGGGGGCCGCAGACCCAGGCGCCTGAACGTCTCCACCTGCCGCAGAATTTTCCCCGGCGGGCCGTCGGCGGCCACTTTCCCGTACTCCAGGAGGATGAGTCGCGCGCAATGCCGGGCCAGGCGCACATCTTCCCCCAGGAGCATAAGGGTGATTTTTTCCTGGTGGCATAGTTGGTCCAGGGTCTGGAGAAGTTCCGCCACCCTGACGGGATCGAGGTCGGAGGTGGGTTCGTCCAGGATCAAAAGCGCCGGTTGCAGGGACAGGACTGCGGCCAGGGCCAGCAATTGCTTCTGGCCGCCCGAGAGGGTGGCGGGGTCCCGGTTTTTCAGGCCCGCCAGGCCCACCAGATCGAGGGCCCGGTCCACCCGGCGCAGCAATTCCGGGTGGGGGAGGCCCAGGTTTTCCGGTCCGAAAGCCGCCTCCTGATCCACCCGGGTGGAAAAAAGCTGGGCTTCAAAGTCCTGGAAGAGGACGCCTACCCGGGAAGCCAGATCCCGAGGCCAGAATTGCCGGGTCAGGCAGCCCGCCACCTCCACCCGGCCACGAAAGTCTCCCTTGATCAGGCGGGGGATAAGGCCGATTAAGCAGAGGGCCAGGGTGGATTTCCCCGCTTCGCTGGGCGCCAGGATAGCCAGCCGTTCCCCGGAGGCCACTTCGAGGGAAAAATCCGTGAAGACCGGCCCGGCGCCCCGTTTATAACGAAAATATAAGCCGGAAATGTTAACAATAGTTGACATCGATGGCTAAGGCACCCGCTACGGCAGCCGCGGTTTAAGGCGGCGGCCGCAACAATCAGCATCTCCTGCTTTGTTTTAACCTTCCAATTATATCCCGCCTCACAGCAGCACACAGCCGATCAACAGCAAAGCCAAAAAAGGTGCCAGGAGCAGCGGAAGGGGAGGGAGGAAGGCCCAGGTCGCCAGTCCCATGGACACGGCCAACCCCAGGAGATAGCCCCCCGCGGCTCCGACCCAGGCGCAGACCAGACCCAAGCGGGGGGCCGGTCCGGGGCGGCAGTCCTCCGGGTCCATCTGCTCCTCCCAATAAAGGTCCCAGCGGCTGACCCGGGGGGCCAGAAGTTTGAAAAGAAAGGGTCCCAGACTCAAGGCCACGAGGACGTTGTTCAGGAAGACCGCCACCCCGATGATGCTGAAAGGCAGAAGTTTAAGGGAGTCCAGGCCAAAGCCCACCACCAGGGCGCAGCCGGTGCCCCCCAGGAGCGCGGCCAGGATAAACCGCAGCCAGTGAAGGCCGATCGGCTCCAGAGACCGCCCCCGCCACATCTGGTAAGGCAGGTAGGCGGCCAGGAAATTGCCCCAGAAGCCGAAAAAACTTCCAGGCCCCAGAGTCCCGAAGAAATCGCCGATGAGGTTGCCGAAGGCCGCGCCCCAGGCCCCGGCTGGCCCAAAGAGCAGGCCGAACACCAGGGGAATGACGTTGGCAGGCCGGAGTTCCGTGACCCCGGGGATCAGAGGGATGCCCTTGAAGGGAATAAGAATGGCGGCAAAGAGGCCGGCCGTGAGGACGGTCAGGACCACCATGGTCGAGTAGCTCCACATCCGCCAGACTTCCCGCATGCCGGTCCTTTTCAGAAAAACGCCCGCGCCTGCCGGATGCTTTCGGGACGGCTGTTTCCCATGAGCTTCGCGGAAGTTTCTGCCGGGTCTCAGCCTGCGCCGGGGGAGGCCTGGAGCACCAGGTCTTTGAGACTGAGGGCATCCCAGGGAGAAGTGCGGGACTCGGCCAACCGGCGCAGAAGTTCGGTCAAGCCTGGTTCCGCCTCCACCGCCCGGATTACCGTCTCCAACCGGGTCTGCCGGAGCATCCCCAGGACTTTGCCTACGGTCACCTGGTCCGGCGGCATGGCCGGGACGTAACGGGGAGAGCCGGCCGCGGCTGCGGGCGAGATTTCCAGCACCAGCTCCAGGTCCTTCAGTGTGTCCAGCACCCGGGGGGCCAGAAGGTTGCCGTCGGTCAGGATCAGCTCCAGCTCCTCCAGGGACAAGGGCGGCTTCTGGTGGAGGAAGCGGGCGGCTATCGCCACCAGCGCCGCCAGGGCCACATACTCGTCCACCGGCTCACGGACGGCGGCGGGGAGCCGGAATTCCCGGATGAGCTGCTTTAAATTTTGGTGGGCATGGGCCACTTCGGTGCCGAAAAGCACGATAAGCCAGCTCCAGTACAGCCAAAGGGTGAAAAACAACAGGTGGTAAACCACGCCATAGATGGCATTGTAATAAGAGGCTTGGGCATGGAGCCAAGCCATGAGCATCTGGGCGGACTCCCACAAAAAGGCCCCTACCAGCCCGCCGATCAGGGCGGACAGGAGAGACACCCGGGTATTCGGCATGACCAGGTAAATGAAGGTGAAAGCCAACCAAAAAATAAACAGGGAAACCAGTCCGGAAGTGGCAGCTAAAAGACCCGTCGGCAGGATTTTGGCCAGCAGCGGCAGAATATAGGGGTGATTCAGGAAACTCGTGGTGATGGAGATGGCCACGGCCATGAGCAGGGGGAAGATCAGGAAGATGCTCAGGTAGTCGCTGAGTTTACGGGGTAAGGAGCGGGTGCGGCCCACCTGCCAGGTGGCGTTGAAGGCCTGTTCCACGTTGGTCATCAGGATGATCAGGTCCGCCAGGAGGGCCACGATGCCGAAGACCCCCAAGGAGGCTACCTGAGTGGTTTCAATGTAGGTGAGAATCTGGAAGGCAAATTCTTTCGAACCAGGCGCCAGGTGTTGGAGAAGGGTCTCGGCCAGGAGGCGCTGAATTCCCAGGCTCTTCAGGATGGCAAAGAGCAGGGCCAGGATCGGAATGATGGCCAGGCCCGTGAGGTAGGCCAGGGCTGAAGCCCGGATGAGGGAGCGGTTTTTTATCAGACCCCGGATTGACAGGACCAGGATGCGGAAGCTGGTCAGAAAAAATCCCTTCAGGCCCCCGGCCTCCTCCTGCCACAGACCCTCTCTCCAGAAGTTCCCCAGCCTGGCGTGCCAGCCGGCGAAGCGGGAATCAGATACGGCCATCACTTCCCTTTCGCGCCTGTCATTAATAGATGCGTTCCATGTCCCTGACCCGAGGGTCGTTTTGCTTCAAAATGATCGGCAAGGCTTTGGCGGTATTTCTCCCGAATTGCTCAAAAACCGCAACCAACATGGGATTGAGGACTTGTCGGAGATCCGAAGAGCCCCCGGTGCTGCGGGCCTCTCCCACCCACACGGTGCGGGATTTTCCGGTTTCCCGATATTCCTTGGCTTCCACCACGGTTAGCCGCAGCCACCGGTCGTAGAGGGCTGCAGTCTCCGTGTAGGAGGGGCCCCACCCGGGCCAATAAAACCCGTAACCCAGCCCCGGCCCGCAGTAGCCGGTGCCGAACCCCACCCCCCAACCCCAGGCGGGCCCGGACACGGCAACAGTCTGAGGGGTTCCCAGACCATAGCTGAACAGCACATAAAATTGGGCCTGATCATAGGGAACCACCACGTAGCCATGCTTTATCAGGAGGTTTTGGATTTTGTCCTTGACCTCTTTTTCCAGGAGCGGATTCTGCGCCTTCTGGTCTTCGATCACGAAGAACTTGGCTCCCGGAGCCAATAGGGGCGCGGTGGTGTCGGTATAGCCGTTCACCTGGACCTGATAAGTTCTGGCTGAGGCGCAGCCGCACAACACGACGCCCAGCAGGAAAAGCCCCAAAACCTTACGCATGGCCGCGTCCTCTCTGCGGGTGCAAGTCCGGGAGGATCCCGTCAGACCAAAAATTCCTTTAAAATCATCTTCAACGGCCCCTTAACCGCATCCAACGGTGGAAGTTCGGGAGGAGGCGGCAGTTCCTCGTCGCTCAGCCTCTTGGGCTTGAAGCGCATGCGGGTGGAGAGCTCCTCCCGCTCGCCGCAGAGCAGTCCGCCGCAGATGGGCTCACCGGCCCCTTCCATGGCCTCGATCTGGGCGGCGATGAGGCCGAAGTCGAAAGACTGGTTGAACTTCTCCACATCCTCATTATGGAGCCGCAGGTGGGCCGCGATCTTGGCATAGTGCTCCTTCAGGGTCTGACAGGCGGCTGCCAGATCCTGGTAAGTATCCAGGATCAGGTTAATCCGGCGGCCTATTGCGGTGAAACCCCGCCGGCGGTAGTTCTTGAGCAGGTCCTGCCGCACCGCGGCCGGCAATTGCTTAAAGTCCTCGTAGAAAGGGGGATGGGGGAGAGACAGGATCTTCACGATGCGGTTGATGGCGGCGTCCTGGCCTATCGCTTCGTAAAAGGCCGAGAACCGGCGGGACAGGCCCGCAAGTTCGCGTTGGTAATCGGTCACCTTGGCTTCCAGGGCCAGGCAGTCCTCCTCCAGATGGCAGCGCTCGGCAAAGTAGTTGTCGATAATTTCTTTCTTTATCTGGATTTTGAGGGCCTCCAGGGCCTTATCCATGTCGTCCATAAGAATCCTTAGTCTTCGGCGGTGTCCTCGGCCTCCCGGGGAATGGGGGCCATGGGGAGTCGGGACAGGGACAGCTCCATTTCCTGGCCTTCCTCCATTTCCAGGGTGACTGTCTGCCGGATCAGATTGTACCGGATGATCTTGCCCTCCCCTTCGGGGATCTTGACCCGTTTGCCCAGGCGGGGCAGATGCCGGCGCAGTTCCTGATAGATGGAGTGCTCATAGGTGAGGCAGCACATCAGCCGGCCGCACACCCCGCTGATTTTGCTCGGATTGAGGCTGAGCTGCTGCTCCTTGGCCATACGGACGCTCACCGGCTCAAAATCCTTGAGAAACGAGGCGCAGCACAACTCGGAGCCGCAGATGCCCAGCCCGCCCACCATCTTGGCCCGGTGGCGCACCCCGATCTGGCGCAGTTCAATGCGGGTGCGGAACTCCTGGACCAGGTCCTTGACCAGTTCCCGAAAGTCGACCCGGCCGGGGGCGGTGAAGTAAAAGATGATTTTGCTGGCGTCAAACAGGCATTCCACCCTAACCAGATGGATGGGCAGGCCCCGAACGTGGATGCGCTGTTGGCAGAACTCGAGAGCCCGCTTCTCCAGGAGCTGGTTTCTCTCCAGTTGGGCCAGGTCCTCAGGAGTAGCCTTGCGTTCAATGACAGTGGACAACTTGCCGGCCACCAATTCCGGGTCAAGGTTGGGATATATTCCGACCACGGTGCCTATGGCCAGGATGTCGTTGGCCCGCACCACCAGGCGGTCTCCCACTTTGAACTCCTGGTCCTCGGTGAGGACGGAGCAGCATTTGGTTTCGCCGACAAGTCGGATCTTCAGAAAGTTCATAAACGCTCTTACTTCTGCAACCGGAAACCCAGAAGATCCAGGGTCAGTTCCGGATTGAGATTGGCTCTCAGCTGTCGTTGGGCCGCGTTGAGCGCGGCCAGTTTGGCCAGCCAGGCATCCTGCTGGTTCCGGCCGGCCTCGGCCTGAAGGTCGGCCAGCCGGTCCTGGTGGGCCACAAGCCGCGCCGGGGCCCCCTGGGCCAGCAGCAATAGGTCCCGGTACCAGAGTTGGGTCAAGACAATAAAAGTGTCGGTCTCCGAGGGGGCTTTGGCCAGACCCTGGGCCCAATCCAGCACGGTGGTGGCATTCCCCTGGGACAAGGTTTTCAGGTCGGCCAGCACCTGTTGGCGCTGGCGCAGCAGTTCTTCCGGTTCCGTGGCCAGGGCCCGCCCCAGGGAGCCGCCGCTCAAGGCCGCCAGCAGGGCCGCCTGGGAGGGGCTGAGTCCGCAACGGATCAACTCCTGGGTGATGAGCGGGTAGGGCAGGGGGGTAAAGGCCAGCTTCTGGCAGCGCGACACCACGGTGGGAAACAGGTCCGCCTCCACCCCGGCAGTGAGAATGAGGAGATGCTGGGGGGGCGGCTCTTCCAAAGTTTTAAGCAGCGAGTTGGCCGCGGCGTCGTTTAAAGCCTCCGCGGGCTTGACCAGGGCCACCCGCCAGCCCCCGGCCACCGGGGGATAGGCGGTGAGGCGGTGGAACTCCCGGATCTGCTCGATCTTGATCTGAGGCGTGCGGCCCTCGGAGGTGGGGCGGATAACAATAAAATCCGGGTGCGTCCCCGCGGCCAGCCGTTTGCAGGAAGGGCAGGCCCCGCAGGCGTCCCTGTCTTCCCGAGGCGCGGTGCAGTTCAAGGCCGAGGCCAGGGCCCGGGCCACGGACTCCTTGCCCACCCCCTCGGGGCCGAGGAACAAATAGGCATGGGCCAACCGCCCCCGGCCCAGCGCCGCTTTAAGATACCCCAGAACCCGCTCCTGGCCCAGGATGTCCCGGAAGAAGCGGGGGGCGGGGGTGGGTGTCTGGTGGGCGAGTTCTTTGGTCATATAGAGCCTGGGCTTGAACCTTTAAGCTATAAGCTTTAAGCTGTGAGCTGTGGGAAGCAAAAATCAACCTCTTGTTTCTTTTAATGTAGCCGCAGGCCTTAGCCTGCGCTTTTCAGATTTTTGGCTTTGTTACCAAATTCCTGCCTATGACTGAGGGTAAAATACGCTGCAGGGCTCCCTACGAAGGAGTCCTCGGATTAACCCCGTTGATAAGACAGTCAGTATCAGCATATTTTTCACTTGTAGGCTAATCAGCAGACCAGGTGAGCAAGCTAAAGCTTGCGGACCCAACGCCCACCGCCCCCAGCTAACCGCTCCCTCACTCCCACTCTATCGTGGCCGGGGGTTTGCTGGAAATGTCCAGTACCACCCGGTTGACGCCTTTCACTTCGTTGATCAGGCGGTTGCTCAGGTGCGCCAGGAAGTCGTGAGGGAGCCTGGTCCAGTCCGCGGTCATGGCGTCCACCGAATCCACCACCCGCAGGGCCACCACGTTCTCGTAAGTGCGCTCATCGCCCATGACGCCCACGGTGCGCACCGGCAGGAGCACTGCAAAGGCCTGCCAGACCTTGCGGTAAAAGTTGGATTTCTGCATCTCCTCCATAACAATGGCGTCCGCTTCCCGGAGCACCGCCAGGCGCGCCGGGGTGACTTCGCCCAGGATGCGGATGGCCAGGCCCGGCCCCGGGAAAGGGTGGCGCCAGATAAGGCTGTCGGGGAGCCCCAGTTCTTTGCCCACCTCCCGGACTTCGTCCTTGAAGAGTTCCCGCAAAGGTTCCAACAGCTTGAATGGCATGGCCCCCGGGAGACCCCCCACGTTGTGGTGCGTCTTGATGGTGGCCGAAGGGCCCTTGAAGGAGACGCTTTCGATGACGTCTGGGTACAGGGTTCCCTGGGCCAGGTATTTCACCCCGCCGATTTTCTTGGCCTCCCCGGCAAACAGGTGAATGAATTCATAGCCGATGCGTTTGCGCTTTTCCTCCGGGTCGGTCACGCCGTGCAGCAGGTCCAGGAATTCCTTGGTGGCGTCCACGTAAATCAGGTTCAGTTGGTGGTCCCGGAACAGGCGCAGGACTTCCTCGGCTTCGCCTTTGCGCAGGAGGCCGTTATTGACAAAGACGCAGGTGAGGCGGTCGCCGATGGCCCGGTGCACCAGCATGGCGGTGACGGTGGAGTCCACTCCGCCGGACAGGGCGCAGATGACCCGGTCCTCCGGCCCCACCCGCTCCTTGATGGCCTGGGTGGTGGCTTCGATGAAGGAGCGCATGGTCCACAAGCCCTTGAGGCCGCAGATGCGAAACAAAAAGTTTTTCAGGACCTCCAGGCCCTTGGGGGTGTGCTGCACTTCGGGATGGAACTGCACCCCGTAAAGACGCCGCACCGGGTCCCGGACCGCGCCCACCGGGCAGGTGTCGCTCATGCCGATGACCTCGAACCCCGGCGGCACCTTCTCCACCACATCGCCATGGCTCATCCATACGGTTTCACTGGCCTCGAGGCCGTAAAAAAGGTCGTCGAAGTTAGTGATCCGGAAGGACTTGCGGCCGTATTCCCGGGCCTGGGCGGGGACCACCTTGCCACCCAGGAGGTGGCTCAAAAGCTGGATGCCGTAGCAGATGCCCAGGACCGGCACTCCCAGGTCCAGAACCTCCGGGTCCAGGCTGGGCGCGTCCGGCTCATAGACGCTTTTCGGTCCCCCTGAGAGGATGATCCCTTGGGGGGCGAACCGGCAGATCTGCTCCAAGGGCATGAGATACGGGTGAATTTCGCAGTAAACCCTCAGTTCCCGCACCCGCCGGGCGATGAGCTGGGTGTACTGGGAGCCGAAATCCAGGATGAGAATTTTTTCCTGATGAGGATCGAGCATGGTCGGGACGCACCCTGTCTGAGGCAAACTGCCTGAAATTGCCTTCATTATAGCCGGAAAAAGGGGAAGTGGCAATCATGGGAGAGGCCGGTGCCTGCCGCGGCGGAAAGCCCGTGCACTGAAAACCAGAAACCAATATTACAGCCCCAGGGGGGTGAGGAAACGGGAGGTCAGTAAATTCCTGAGGTCTTCAGGGGTGGTGTTCTCATGCTCTTCCAGCAGGTCGGTCAATTCCCGGGCCACCCGGCGCAGGCGGGTCAGAGCCGATTGACGGGCTTCCTCCAGGATGTCCCAGTCTCCGGAAGAGGCGAGGTTCATGAAAGCCGGTTCGAGTTCCGGCAGAAGGAGGGGATAGAAGCCTGGCTGGAAGGCCAGCATCAGGGCCAGGGAAGGGAGGCGCCGTCCGGCAATGAGATAGGTTAGGCGGCCTGCTTCATTCACTTCGGCCAAGGCATCTTTTAAGGCCCTCAGCCACTGCTCCAGGAGAGTCTGGGGGAAAAGCTCCAGGATGACAGGAAAAGCGCGGGCCAGAGAAGTTTCCCGGGCTTCCCCCAATTCATGGTGGATAAGGGCCTCCAGCTCCCCTGAAACCAGGCGCTCCCAAACCTCCTGGTGGCCCTCCGGGTCCTTCAACAGGCCGGAAAGCGGCACTTCCGGAGGCGAGCAGCCTGCCCTCAGAAAGCGCCGTCCCTGTCGGCTGGGATCCGCGAGGCGGTCCCAAAGGTAATAGGCCAGGGACTGGCGGCGGGCATAGATCAACTCCCCCTGGCGCATGGCCGGGGTGCCGTCCAGATCCCGGGCCAGTTCCGTATCCAGGACCAGGATGGTGAGGTCTCCCTCCCGCCGCACCTCCGCAAGTTCGCCCAAGAAGAAAGTCGGGGCCAAGCCCCGACATAAACCAGCCCCGTAGGCCAGCCCTCCGGGGGTCAGGAAGGAGTTCACTTTTATGGCGTCAAAGGGGTCCAGCCACAGGCCGTTGACGCCCAATTCCTGCCAGGACTCCCCTTCCCGCTCCTCCCAAGCGGTTTCCTGGTCGGCGATCCAGCCCAGGACGTCCCCGGGTTCGGGTTCCCGCCAGGGGGGCAGGCCGTGTTTCCATTTATACAACAGGCGCAGGCGCATCAGCAGGCCGCAGAGGGAGAAGGAACCGGCCTGCCGGCAGCTGGCCAACTCGCAGTTAGCCTCCACCTGGCGGATAAGGTCGCGGAACATGGGGTTAATCAAAAGCATCCCTGAGCCCTGGGGGGAAAGAGGTAATCAGATCATCGTTATTCAAGTTTTGCACCCCATTACCCCGCTTTCCCGCAGGAATCAGGTTTCTTACCTGCCCAAGATTTCATCGGCCTTTTTCCTCAGAGCCTTGTCCATGGCGGCCAGGGTCCGGTAAGTCCGGGCCGCGGCCTCACTGTCCCCCTGCTGGATGTAGCAGGCCAACAGCCCCAGGTGGGCTTCGGCATTGTCAGATTTCAGGCTTAGGGCCTTCTCAAAGGAACTTTTGGCCTCGGCCCAGCGGTTCAGCTTGATGTTGGCCATGCCCAGGTTGTTCCAGGCCGGCACATAGTCCGGTTTCAGGCGCAGGGCCTTCTCAAAGGACTCCCGGGCCTCTTGATGCTTGCCTTGCTTGCCTTCCGCCAAGCCTAGGCCGTAATAGGTTTCCGGGTCTTGCGGCTGTTCCTTGAGACAGCTCTTGAAGGCCTTTTCCGCTTCAGGCCACCGCTTGAGTTTCAGGTAGGCCACTCCCAGGTCTTTGCGGGCTTGAGTGTAGGAAGGCTTGTGCTGCAAGGCTTCCTGGAAGGCCGCGGCCGCTTCCTGATAGCGCTCTTGGCGGGCCAGGGACAGACCCAAGCCGTAATGCGCCGGGGCCAGGTTCGGTTTGACCTTGACTGCCTGGCGATAGGCTTGGGCTGCGCCGTCATAATCCCCATTGTTGAACGCGGCTTCGCCCTGCCGGAGAAAGGCTTGGGCCTGGTCCCCGCCCGACTTTGAGGCTGAATCTGCGGAAAAACCCAGGCCGGCGGTTACCAGGATCAGGAATACCGTCAAGCATCCAAGAGATACAAGTCTCATAAAAAATTTTCCAAGATAACAAGCCCCTGGCTGCGGAGGCGTTCCTCTGTTGGCTCCGGGAGCCAGCCGGAGCTGCTGCCCTACAAAAGATATCATGGAAATCAAAAAGTAGCGAGTCCCAGGATGGGGCGGCCTCAGGATTGGGAGCGAAGAATGCGGGAGCGCCCCGGGGCCACCAGGCGCAGGAGCAGAAACCCGGCCGCAAAACCGCCCACGTGCGCCCAGAAGGCCACCCCGATGTCGGCCCGGGCTCCCAGGAGGGAAAAAGTCCCCGAAAAAAATTGCAGTAAAAACCACACTCCCAGAAAGACGTAGGCCGGCACTTCAACGATAACAAAAAAGAAAATGGGGATGAGGGTGAGGACCCGGGCCGCAGGAAACAGGGAAAAATAGGCGCCCATCACCCCGGCAATGGCCCCGCTGGCCCCCACCATGGGCACCGGCGAGGCGGGGCTGGAAAAAAGCTGGGCAAAACAGGCAGCCACTCCGCTCAGGAGATACAGGAGAAGAAATTTGCCATGGCCCAGAGTGTCTTCCACGTTATCTCCGAAAATAAACAAGGTCCACATGTTGCCCAGAAGATGCAGCCAGCCGCCGTGGAGGAACATGGACGTGAAAATAGGTATGACTGCCGCTGCGGCATTGCCGTGTTCCAGGTGAAGCAGGAAATTTCGGGGCACAAAGCCAAAAACCCGGATGAACTCGTCCAGTCCGCGCCCCATGGACATTTCCAGGAAAAATATCAGAACATTGAGGATGATGATGGCGTAGTTCAATGTGGGGGTATGCAAGGAGGGAATATTATCTCGCAATGGGATCATGGGGCGGTCCGGAAGGCCGTTGGTCAAGCCGGATGCCTAAATCTATGTTCTTCCAGGCGCAATAGCAAGGGGAAATCGTCGGACCCGAATCAGTCCCTTGGCCCTGCAAAAGGAACAATATTTTAGTGGGGAAGGACCTCTGCCCTTGCCCCTCCACAGCTGCAGAAGGGCCTGGGACAGCCGGAGACGCAGGTCCCGTCTGGCACGGGTAAATATCTCCAGGAGGGCCGGGGGAAGGAAATTAATCCAACGGCCCAAGCTTGAAGTTCAGGGTTTGTTGCACAAAAGGCGTCTTCCCGGCAGCGTCAGCACCACCTGGGCGCCTTTAAAATAGGGCTCCGGGGGAATGACGTCGTCCACTAGAAGAAAAACCCGGTCGGATCCCTGCCACTTCTTCTTAAGTTCTTCCGGGGTGATGAGATAATTTTCCTTGGGAGGGACCGGGTACGGAAACCGCGGCAAACCATGGCGCTGCACTATGAGGATGGGGTGCCCGCTGTAGAAGGCCAGGGAGGCGCCGTATTCAAACTCCTCGATGGCCTCCATCACCACCGGGTCCCGGGGGCCGGCCTGCCGCCGGAGGTATTCCCCCGGGAGTTGGTCGCTCAGCAGAGGCGAAAGGGCCGTCATGGCCTGCCATGTGAAAAACAGGAGGAGCACCGCCAGCGCCCCATACGCAGAAAGGGCCACACTCGGTCGTCGCCGGCCGAGTAGCGCGCCCCCAAGGGCCAGAACCGGCACCCAGATACTGGCCCGCCGGGCGACCGGCCGGAGAAGCGGAAACATGCCGTAAAATTCGCGGCGGTTGGCGGCGCAGAGCTGCTCCAGGTAAGGCAGCAGGAAAAGCAGGGCCAGACCCAGGAAGCCCAGGACCAAAAGGGCCAGGGGGAGGCTGCGGTCCTGTCCGGCTTCCAGGGATTGGGCCAGGGACCAGCCCACCACCAGGGCCAGGGGCGGCAAGGCTGGCAGGGAATAATATTCGATGCGGCTGGACGACACCGAAAAAAAGATCATGATCAGCGCGGCCCAGATCAAGAGCAGGCGGGCCCGGCGGGCGCTGTCCGGGCCGGCCGTCTGCTGCCAAAACCGGTACAGCGCCCCGGGCAGCAGCAGGCCCCACGGCAGCAGCCAGATAAACAGAAAAAGCCAGAATCCCGAAAGCGGGAAGGGCGTGATGTCCGCGGGTTCCCGTCTGCCCAGGAAGCGGAGTATCTGTTCGTTGACGATGTGATGCCGCAGAAATCCCGGGTAAGCCTGTTCCATGGCCGCAAACCAGGGCACCGTAAGGGCCAGAAAGACCAGCCAGCCCCGAGGGTCAAGGACCAGGGAAAGCAGGCGGGGCTGGTGGCGGTACCAGGCATAACCGCCCAGAATCAGGAGGGGAAAGGCCAAACCGATAAACCCCTTGCTCAGGAAGCCCACGGCCAGGGAGCTCATAAAAAGCACCGACCAGGGCCAGGTGGGGTGGTCCTCCGCATAGACCAGGACAGCGAGGGCGCCCATCAATCCCAGGGTGACCAGATGATCCGTCAGCAGTTGGAGATGGAGGGTGAAAAAGCCGATGCTGGTAAGGAGCACCAAAGCCCCCAGCCCTGCGGCCCGCGTTCCCAACCGACGGCGGCCGATAAGATAAGTAAGCCAGACCTCTCCCAGGCCGATCAGCAGGGTAGGGAGGCGAACGGCGCGGTCCGAAACTCCGAAAAGGTGATAGGCCGTAAGATTGAGCCAGTAAAACAGCGGCGGTTTGTCCAGGTAACGGGCGCCGTTCAGGGTGGGAGTAAGCCAGTGGCCCGAAAGGTACATTTCCTTAGGGATGAGGGCGTACATGCCCTCCGCCCGGATGAGGGGCCAGTTCCAGATGGCCGGCAGGAAAATAAGCAGACCCAGGAGCAGCAAGGAGGGCCCGGGCAGCCAGTCAGGAAGGCGGGGGCTCAGGCGGACCATCGGGGCAAGGCTACAGGTGAACCGGCGAAGAAATTCTCAAGTCAGGTTCCACCGGAGCATGGTCCACAGATCAGCGAGATTTCCTCCCAGCCGGCGCACCACGCTGGGCTCAAACCCGGAATGCATCATGCATTGGGCGCAGCGGGGATCACGCTGCGGCCCGTAGCTCTCCCAGTCCGTCTGCTCCATCAGCTCCTTAAAAGTTGGATAATGACGGTCCAAGATCTGATAGCAAGGCGACCGCCAGCCCAGGGGGGTGCGGGTGGGATTGGCCCAGGGGGTGCAATCATAATGACGCTCACCCCTGAGAAAGCTCAGATACAGCGGGGTGCTGAAATAGCGGAACTTTTCCCGGCTCTGATGCAGGCGGGTGAATTTTTCCTTGATTTCCTCCCGGCTCAGAAACAATTCCGGCGGCACTCCGTTGAAACTGTAGGCCGGGGAAACCAGGATGCCATCCACCCCTATCCGGGTGAGCAAAGAAAACAGGCTCTCAATCTCCCCGATATCGGACTCTTTGTAAATGGTGGTGTTGGTGCAGACCCGAAAGCCCTGGCGTTTGGCGGCCTTGATGGCCCGGAGGGCCACCTCGAAGAGGCCGGGGCGCCCCAGGATGCGGTCGTGGGTCTGGGCCAGGCCGTCGACATGCACGCTCAGGGTCAGGCGTTTGGACCGGGGCAGCCGGGGCAGCGACTTTTCCAAAAGGACAGAGTTGGTGCACAGGTAAACGTGCTTGCCGCGGTCCACCAGTTGCTGTACCAAATCGAAAACATGGGGGTAAAGGAAGGGTTCCCCGCCGGTGACCGTGATCACCGGCGCGCCGCATTCCTCTACCGATTCCAGGCATTCTTCCAGGGAAAGGGACTCCCCCAGGGAACTCCGGTACTCCTGGATGCGCCCGCAGCCGGCGCAGGCCAGATTACATTGGTGGGTGGGCTCCAGCATCAGAACCAGGGGGAACTTCTGCACGCCCCGGAGTTGTTGCTGCAGCAGGTAACGGGCCAGATCATAACTTAGACTTAAGGGAAAACGCATGGCAACAGATACCTTATATCGTAAGGGAAAAAATAACCGCCGCTTTGCCGGAGAAACCCCCTTGAGGCTGTCAAGCAGGCGCCCTCGCCGGCTTGCTTAAAAAACCGCCGGGTTGCGGCCGTGGTTCAATTTTTCTCCAGGTCGTGATCTGATTATATTAAACCTAAAAAAAATCCCCAAATTTATCGTTCAGGCATAGCCGTGCTCTCGAAACCAGGCCACTGCCTCTTCCAGGGCCTGGCGCACCGGGGTTTGGGGCAGACCCAGTTCCCGGACGGCCTTGCTGCTGTCAAAGTACATGAATTTTTTGGCCATTTTTACCCCGGCCACCGGCATCCGGGGCGGCTTGCCGCTTATGTGGGTGGCCCAAAACTCATCCAGGTAAGACAAGGCCAGGATGGGCCAATAGGGCAGCCGCAGCCGGGGGGAGGGAATCCCGGTGATGGCGGCCAACAGCCGGAATATCTCAGAAAGGCTCAGGTTCTGGTTCCCCAGGATGTATTTTTCACCCACCCGGCCCTTTTGTTCGGCTAACAGGTGGCCCCGGGCCACGTCCCGGACGTGCACCAGGTTGAGGCCGGTCTCAAGGTAGGCCGGCATGCGGCCTTTCAGGAAATCGAGAATAATCTGGCCCGTAGGAGTGGGGCGGGTATCCCAAGGACCCACGGGCGCGCTGGGGTGCACCAACACCACCGGCAGGCCTTGGTGGACGAATTCCAGGACCGCCTGTTCCGCCAGAAATTTGCTGCGCTTGTAGTGGCCCACCATGTCGGCCAGGCTGACCGGAGTGTCCTCGGTTCCCGGGGTGCCGTTCCCGGGGTTGCCCAGGACGCCTACGGTGCTGGTGTACACCACCCCGGCTACTCCGGCCTCGGCTGCGGCGGCCAGAAGGTCCCGGGTGCCTTGGACATTGACGGCATACATGCTCTCCGGGTCGGGGACCCACAAGCGGTAATCCGCCGCCACATGAAAGACCCGGTCGCATCCCCTGACGGCTGCCGCTAGAGAGCCGGGATCCCGAAGATCGCCCCGGGCCACTTCCACCTCAAGGCCCGCCAGGGCCGGATGGCCGGGATCCCGGGCCAGGACCCGCACCTCCCGCCCGGCGGCGAGAAGCTCCACCACCACGGCCCGGCCGATAAAGCCGGTCCCGCCGGTCACCAGAGTTTTGGCCATAATCTTTCAGTGAACAGGGATCGATTCAGAGTACTCAGTCATAATCGGGCCTCCGGCAAAATGGAGCCGCAGGCTTGGCCGGCGCCGGCCCCGACCGACAACCTGCTTCCCCAGGAAGTCCGATCCGCGTCAGGGAAATCCCGGAATTACCCTGAATTTTTCCAAGGCCCAATCAAAATCAAGGTCGGCCCGGGCGCAACGCCCCCTATGCCGCTGATTTACCGGACCCTTGCTTGCTGATCTTCAAACTCCCGTAAATAAAGCCCCAGGGCCATAAGAGGAAAGACGTCCCGGTACAAGTGGTAGCGAATCATGAAGTGGTTGGGGAAGCCGGTGCCGGTAAAGTACTGCTCCTCCCATCTGCCGTCTTTTTTCTGGGTTTTCACCAGGTAGTCGATACCGCTCCTGACCTCCGGGGCCAGGGTGTCCCCCGCGGCCAGGAGGCCCATGACAGCCCAGGCCGTCTGGGAGGGGGTGCTGGGGCCCTGCCCTCGCAGGTGCGGGTCCCGGTAGGATTCACAGCATTCCCCCCAGCCGCCGTCCGGATTCTGACAGCTTTTCAGCCAGGCCGCGGCCCGCCGTATCATGGGAGACTGCGGCTCCAGGCCGATGGCCTTAAGCCCCATGAGAACCGACCAGGTCCCATAAATATAATTCACCCCCCAGCGGCCCCACCAACAGCCGTCCGGCTGCTGCCATTCCTTGATAATGGCCAGGGCCCGGACCGCGGCGGGGTGCTCACGGGAGAAGCCGAAGGTCCCCATCATCTCCAGGACCCGGCCGGTGACGTCCTCGGTGGGCGGATCCACCAGGGCCTTGAGATCGGAAAAGGGGATGGCGTTCAGCCACTCCTTGGTATTGTCCACGTCGAAAGCGGCAAATCCGCCGTTTTTGGACTGCATCCCCAGACACCAGGCGATTCCCGTTTCCAGAGCGGCCCGGTGGGGCGCCGGATCGGCCAAGGCTTCCTTCAAGGCCATGAGGACCATCGCGGAGTCGTCGATGTCCGGGTACCAATTGTTGACGAATTCAAAGGCCCACCCTCCCGGAGCCAGGTGCGGGCGTTTGATGGACCAGTCACCCGGCTTGAAAATCTGGTTGGCCAGAAGCCATTCTGCCGCTTTGGCCAGGGCGGGGTGAGCGGCGGGCAGCCCTGCGGCGGCCAGGGCCCGCACCGCCAAAGCAGTGTCCCACACCGGGGAGATGCAGGATTGCAGACGCAGGCGGTCGCCGAATTTCAGGGTGAAGGCCTCCAGGGCCGCCAGGCCTCGCCGGATCACTGGATGGTCAAGCTTATACCCCTGGCAGGTCAAGGCCAACAGGGAATTGACCATGGCCGGTTGGATGCCGCCCCAATCCCCGGTCTCCTCCTGATGGTCAAGGATCCATTGTTCCGCCTTGTGGAGGGCCAGGTTGCGCAAAAAAGGCCAGGTCCAGCGGGCATACACTTTCAGGAGGCGGTCCACCAGGACAAAGAAATTCTCCAGCGCCGGCCCTTCCTTTTTCCAGGCGACCCGGTGGCGCTTGAAGGGTTCATCAGGGTGCAAAAAAAGCTCGGACACGCCCTGAGAGGGGGGCAACGGAAAAACAGGCCGGTGGTGCATGACGATGGCCAGGGGGATCATGGTGGCCCGGCTCCAACTGGAAAACTCATAGGCGCTGAGGCCGGACCAAGGGGGCACCAGGATAAGTTCCACGGGCAGCAGGGGGATGCCGTCCCAACTCACTTGGCCGAAAAGGGCGAGATTAATGCGGGTGAAGACCCGGCTTTTCAGTGCTCCCCCCCGTTCCAGGATGAACTCGCGGGCTTTAATCAACCGCGGGTCACTGGCGGGCACTCCCGCCATCTTCAAGGCCTGATAGGCTTCCACTGAGGTGCTGAGATTGCCGCCGTCATCATACCAGAGAGGCCAGCCGCCGTTATCCAACTGTTGGGACAGGATTTCCCGGACCAGGGCGGGAAACTTGTCCTGCGGCAGGCCCAGGAAGCGGTGCATCATAAGATATTCGGCGGTGATGGTGACGTTGGACTCAAGTTCAGCCCACCAGTAACCTTCGGGATGCTGCCGGGACAACATGGCGCCGGCGGCCAGGTCGCGGGCTTTGGCTACCTTTTGCAGAAAGGCCTTGGCAGGGGCCCGAGTCCTGCCTGGGCGGGGAACGGCAGTGGCTGACATGGTTGGCACCGAGGTTAGTGGATTTTTAAATTGCGCATTATATCACAAAACCAAGCTGCCCAATGATTTTTATCCCGGATGGCGCTGGTTTAGCCGGGCAGTATTGCCAAACCGTCTTATAAGTATTAACTTATGGAAAAATGTAATAAACCGGAATATCCGGCCGATTGACTCACTGGGGGTTTTCTGGTATGGGTTGAAGAACCTGAACGAGAAAATTTTTGGGCAATAGTTCCTTTCCATGTGACTCAATGGGTTTCCAGGAGATTGCATGACTACGACAAGAGAAGACGACGAATCTCAAGAAATTGTTATTCCCTCCGCCTTGCCGCTTCTGGCGGTAAGAGATGTGGTGGTGTTTCCCAATATGGTCCTGCCCCTGTTCGTGGGGCGGGAAACCTCCGTTCTGGCCATTGAAGCCGCGTTGGCCGAGGACCGCCTGCTGTTCCTTGCCACCCAGCGGGATCAGGCCATTGAGAATCCTGACCCTGAGGACATTTACCGTCTGGGCACCGTCAGTCTCATCCTGAGAATGCTGAAACTGCCGGACGGCCGCTTGAAAATCCTGGTGCAGGGCCGGGCCAAGGCCAGGATTAAAGACTATGTGCAGACGCGCCCCTTCTTCAAAGTGAATCTGGAGGTAGTCTCGGAAGGCCTTTGGGGGGAGGTGTCCCCGGAGACCGAAGCCCTCATGCGCAATGCCCGGGAGATGTCGGAGAAGATCCTGACCCTGAAAGGGGTCATGTCCCCGGATCTGCTTTCCATCCTTGACTCCATTGAGGATCCGGGCCACCTGGCGGATCTGGTGGCCGCCAATCTGCGCCTCAAGATTGAAGAAGCCCAGGCTGTCCTGGAGGAGTTGGACCCCATCAAACGGTTGATTATCGTCAACGACTTCCTGCGCAAGGAACTCGAAGTATCCTCCATCCAGGCCAAGATTCAGTCCCAGGCCCGGGAAGAAATGGACCGCACCCAGCGGGAGTATTTTCTCCGGGAGCAGCTCCGGGCCATCAAAAAGGAATTGGGCGATGTGGACGAACAGTCCAAGGAGGTGGAGGAATACCGGATGAAGATCGTCCGGGCCAAGATGCCCAAAGAAGCGGAGGAGGAGGCCTTAAAGCAGCTCTCCCGCTTGGAGCAGATGCACCCGGACGCGGCCGAAGCTTCTATGGTCAGGACCTACTTGGACTGGCTGGTGGAAGTCCCCTGGAGCAAGAGCACCCGGGACAAGTTGGATCTGAAAGAGGCCAAGGCCATTCTGGACCATGACCATTACGACCTGGAGAAGGTCAAAGATCGTATTCTGGAGTATCTGAGCGTCCGCAAGCTGAATAAAAAGATGAAGGGTCCCATCCTCTGCTTTGTGGGGCCGCCGGGCGTGGGGAAAACCTCCCTGGGCCAGTCCATCGCCCGGGCCATGGGCCGCAAATTCACCCGCATCTCTTTGGGGGGCATGCGGGATGAGGCCGAGATCCGCGGCCATCGACGCACCTATATCGGGGCGCTGCCGGGCCGGATTATCCAGGGCCTGAAAAACGCGGGCACCAATAACCCGGTGTTTATCCTGGATGAGGTGGACAAGATCGGCATGGACTTCCGGGGCGACCCGGCGGCGGCGCTCCTGGAGGTGCTGGATCCTGAACAGAACAACACTTTCAGCGACCACTACCTCAATGTCCCCTTCGATTTGAGCAAGGTGATGTTCATCACTACTGCCAACCTGGTGGACCCGATCCCTTCGGCCCTGAAGGACCGCATGGAGATCATCCGCCTTTCGGGCTATACCGAAGAGGAGAAGCTGAAGATCGCCCAGGGATACCTGATTCCCCGGCAACTCCAGGAAAACGGCCTGAAGGAGGGCGACCTGCACATCTCCGCCGAGGTGCTCCGAGCGGTCATCAATTATTACACCCAGGAGGCGGGTCTCCGCAATCTGGAACGGGAGATCGGCACCCTGTGCCGCAAAATCGCCCGGCGCATTGCCGAAGGGGAAAAAGGCCCCTTTACCATCACCCGGGCCAATCTGCATAAATTCTTAGGTCCACCCCGCTACCTGCCGGAAATGGAGCAGGAAAAGGACGAGGTGGGAGTGGCCACCGGGTTGGCCTGGACCCAGGTCGGGGGCGAAATGCTGGCGGTGGAAGCAAGCCTCATGCGGGGGAAAGGCCAGCTCACCCTCACCGGCCAATTGGGCGACGTGATGCGGGAATCGGCCCAGGCAGCCCTGTCCTATGCCCGGTCCCGGGCCGACCGCCTGGGTCTCGAACCCAACTTCTACGAAAACCTGGATGTGCATATTCACGTGCCCGCCGGGGCCACTCCGAAGGACGGGCCTTCCGCCGGCATCACCATGGCCACGGCTCTGATTTCGGCGCTCACCCAGGTGCCGGTGCGCAAAGACGTGGCTATGACCGGGGAGATTACCCTGAGGGGCAAAGTGCTTCCCATTGGCGGTTTGAAAGAAAAGGCCATTGCAGCTCTGCGGGGGCGTATGCATAAGGTCATCATCCCCGAAGCCAATAAGAAGGACTTGGTGGAGATTCCCAATTACGTAAAGCGCAAACTCAAGTTTGTGGCAGTGAACAACGTCGACGAAGTGCTGCGCGAGGCCCTGGTGCGCTCGCCCTTCAAGACGGCGCCCCGGGGGAAGGCCTCCAAAGGCCGTCTGTCCACCCGGGCCAGCCGGCCCATGGTATAACCAAACGGGGCGGGACTCTTGCTGACAAGGGTTGCCCGCCCCGATATCTTTTTTGGACCCTGCCAGGTTGACAGGGCCGTGACTAAGTTCAGAAGCGTCTTCAGGCCTTGAAGCCCGAAGACGGTCAGCGAGTCCTGAGTTAAGGTTATTGAGGCCTTGCCTTCAGACATTACCCTCAGATGGGCCGCCCTGGGCGTGCTCCTGGTCCTTTACATCTTTTTCGCCACTGCTGAGACCTCCCTTTTCGCTTTAAAGCCTCTGGACCGGCTGCGCCTGAAACAGCAAAGGCCCCACCGGGGCAAACTGGTGGAGGACCTGCTCAGCAAATCCCAGCGCCTTCTGATCACCACCATCCTGGGCGTGGAGTTCGTTACCATCGTGGCTTCCATTGTGGCCACCCCGTTGGCCCTCAATCTTTGGGGGGAGCAGGGGAAATGGCTGGCCCTGGTGATCATTTCCCCGACGTTGTTGCTCTTCGGGGAGATCATTCCCAAGTCGCTGGCCTTAGCTTACCCCACCACTTTGGCTGCTGGGGTCGCCCCTTTCCTGCGGTGGGCCGTTACCCTGTTTACTCCCTTTCGGGTCATTTTGGTGCAGCTCAGCCGGGGGATTCTAGCTACCCTGGGCCTAAGCCCTGATCTGCAGGTCCCTACCGTGCAGCAGGAAGACTTTGTCCGCATGGTGGACGAAAGTCACCAGGGAGGTATGATTGCGGCCCTGGAGCGGGACTTTATCCAGAACCTCCTGAGTTTGGGGGAACTGCGGGTAAGCCGGATCATGGTGCCGCGTCCCGACATCTTTTCTTTGCCGCTGGATATGCCGGTCTCCCAGATGATCAAGGCGGTGAAGCAGTCCCGTTACTCCAGGATCCCGATTTATCAGGATAATCCCGGCAACATTCTGGGCATTCTCCACGCCAAGGAACTGCTATACAGTTGTTCCCGGGGGGAATGTGACCAGGGGATGATTCGGCATATCCTGCGGCCTCCCTATTATGTGCCGGAAAGCAAGAAAGCTTTCGATCTTTTGACCGAATTGCAGAGCCAACGGCAGCGTCTGGCCCTGGTGGTGGATGAATACGGCAGCCTGGTAGGTCTGATCACGGTGGAAGACCTTCTGGAGGAGCTCTGCGGGGAAATTCCCCAAGAATATAAAGTGGAGGAGGAACCCCTTAAAGAGCTGGGGCCGGGACGATGGCGGGTCAGGGCCACCCTTCCTCTCGAAGATCTTGAAGAGATTCTGGGAGAAGACTTCCCGGCCGGGGAGTTTGACACCGTGGGGGGGTTTATTCTCGACCTGTTTGGGGAGGTTCCTCACGAGGGTGACACGGTCAAACGCGATTCCTGGCTGTTCAAGGTCCTGAAGATGAAGGGCCGGCGGATCATGGAACTGGAAATTCAGCGGGTAGAGCCATGATTCTCACCGTTCTTGCCGTGTTTGTGCCCCTGCTGCTGTTGGAAGGCTTTTTCGCGGCATCGGAAATATCGTTGATTTCCGCGAATTATCGTCGCTTGAAGCACCGCGCCGAAGAAGGGCACCGGGGCGCCCGCGTGGCCATGTGGCTCCTGGACCATCCCGAGCGTATGGTGGCGACTTGCTTGGTGGGTGCTAACCTGGCCGAGATCTCCAACACAATTCTGGTCACCGCCCTCTTGATCCAATGGCTGGGAGGTTGGGGGGAGTTAGGGGCCATAATGCTGTTGCCGCCCATCATTCTGCTGCTTGCCGAGGTTATTCCCAAATCCATCGGCCGTCAGTACCCCAACCGCATGGCGCAGCGGCTGGCGCCCATCCTCTGGGCCATAAGCTGGGTGATTTATCCCCTGACCCTGATTTTCGCCGCTTGCAGCCGCCTGGTTCTCTGGATAACAGGGTCTCCTGGGGCCAGCCAGCTCCCTTTTGTCACCCGGGAGGATTTGTCCTTGGTGGTGAAAAAGAGCGGACCGGAAATGGAACTGGAGACCACCGAACGCCAGATTATCAATCGCATCCTGCGCTTCAGCCTGCGCACGGTCCACGATGTCATGGTGCCCCTGGTGCGGGTGGCCGCTATCCCGGATACAGCCACTGTGGCCCAGGCCCTGGAGGAATTTCAGGCCACCCGCTTTTCCCGGTTGCCGGTCTATCACCGGCGCATCGACAATCTGGTGGGGCTCCTCCATGATTTCGATCTGCTGGGGGAGGACCCCTCCGGCCGGAGCATCAAGCCGTTTGTGCGTCCGGTCCATTATGTGCCGGAAATCAAAAAGATTGACCATCTGCTTCCGGAAATGCAGCGGCAGGGCATACACCTGGCCGTAGTGGTGGACGAATACGGCGGCACCGTGGGTATTGTCACCATAGAGGACCTGTTGGAGGAAATCGTCGGAGAAATTGACGATGAGTTTGACCAGACTATTTCTCCCTATAAGAAACTGGAGGAGGGACATTATCTCATCAACGCCCGCATGGAGGTGGAGGCCCTGAACGAGGCCCTCAACCTGGATCTGCCCTTGGGCGATTATGATACCCTGGCCGGCTTTATCATTGCGCAAATAGGCGATTTGCCCAGACCCGGCGAGCAGGTCCGTTGGGGCAACCTGCGTTTCGTCGTCCGCTTGGCCGAAGCCCGGTCAATAAAGGAGGTGGAGCTCTTTGTCGAACCGCCCTCGGCCTGAATGTTGGGCCTATTTTGACTGTTTCGCGGGTCTAAGCGGTGATATGACCCTGGGGGCCATGCTGGATGCCGGGTTGGACCGGACCGCATTGGAGGAGGTTTTGCACCGCCTTGGTCTTCCCGGTTTTCGGCTCGAGGTTAACCGGGTTCATAAAGATCATCTAACCGGGGTCAAGGTGGATTTCATCGTGGCGCCAAATCAGCCGCCCCGGAGTTATCAAGACATTGTGACTCTCATCACCGGAGCCGGTTTGCCGGACGCGGTACGGGACCTTAGTTTACGCATGTTTCTAAGGCTGGCCGAGGTGGAGGCGCGCGTCCACGGGCAGGCCCTGGAAGAAGTGCATTTTCATGAACTCGGGGCCGCAGACACCATTCTCGATGTGGTCGGAGTGGCTTTCGGAGTGGCGGAACTGGGTATAACCCGCGCCCTGGTAAGCCCTATTCCCCAGGGGTGGGGCATGATTGCCGGCGCCCACGGCCATCTCCCCAACCCCGCGCCAGCCACCGTGGAACTGCTGAAAGGGTTTTCGGTTTACGGCACCGACCTTCCCGGAGAATTGGTGACCCCCACCGGCGCGGTTATTCTGAAAGCCCTGGACGCGGAAAGCGAATTGTGCCCGCCTCTGCGGTTGCAAAGGGTGGGCTATGGCGCGGGCAGCCGGAACCTCCCCGGTCACCCCAATCTTTTACGATTATATCTGGGAGAACCTTTGCCCCAAACGCCGGGCTTGAGAGAGCGGGTCCTGGTCCTTGAAACCCATATCGATGACATGAACCCCGAACTCTATGAGCCGCTTATGAATAGTCTCTTTGCCGCAGGCGCCCTGGACGTGGCCTTGGCTCCCATCCAGATGAAAAAAAACCGCCCCGGGGTGCGCCTCACCGTGGTGGCGCCTCCCGCTGCCCGGGAGAGCCTGCTGGAACGCCTTTTTCTCAATTCCACCACCTTAGGGGTCAGGGTTCAGGAAGTGGAACGGGTGGCCGCCAAACGTTGGCAGGAGACCATCGACACCCCTTACGGAGAGCTTTTGGTAAAAGTTATGGAATACGGCGGCCGGCGCCGGGTATTGCCGGAATACGAGGCCTGCCGCCAATTCGCCGAGAAATCCGGACTGCCCCTTATTGAAGTCTATAGATTGGTTAGGGATCTTTAAAGCAGTATGCTTCGCATCAGCAGGGCCAAATGCCCGGCCCTTCTTAAATTTTCTGGAGGGAGGGCGGGTAGGGGGTTTGAAGCCCGCGCTTATTTTACGCAATCCCGCCGGATGCTCTTTGACCTTGAGGCGGACGCAATAATTTACAGCAATCCCTCTTTCAACAGGAACTCCATGGCCCGTTGGGCATAGGTGGTCATGGTGCTGATGATCCAGGTAAGGTGCTCCTGGATATCATTGAACATATTGGAGTCCACCATGCCGGTGAGGCCGGTGAGCACAGTGCGCACCCGGATCATATCCTGTTCATTGATAAACGCGATGCCCAGACTCATTTCCCGCTCCAGGCCCCGGAAGTACTCGAGAAAAAGGCGCTTACCGCCCTCTTGCTCCTGTCCCTTAAGCTGCAGCAGGGCCGGCAGGAGATGCGAGGCAATGAGCAGCTCCGATTTCAACCGATCAGCAAAATGAAAGAGCAGAATTGCTTCCCGGGAGTTGGTGGGATAACCTTCCGGCATGTGGAATTCCCCCTTTTGCCAGGCTGATAGGGAAGATTATCATAATCCGTTCCCGGCTACAATGACAGCCCCGGACTTTCCCGGAAAGAAAATCTTATTCGAAGGCAAACGCCTTCGACTCTTTCGCGCTGGTATTGGAAATTTTTATTGCAGGAACCGATGACTGAGCCGGGCGGCCTTGTCGGGAGGCAACAGACTCAGAATAGCCCCAGCCTCTTTGCCCGGCAGCCGCCTCAGAAGCCGCACCGCCTCTTGTTCATCCATCTGTTCCAGGAGTTTCCCCGCCCGGTCCGGGGACATGGCCTGCAAGGTGGCCACCAGGTGCCGGTTTTGCTCCCCCTTGATGCGTTTTTCCTCCTCCATGGTCTCGAGAACCTGCTGCTGCAGGGTCTGGAGATCCTTTAAACGCTCCTCCACTTCCTTTTTTATCCGGGCCAACTGTTGCTCTTTGGCGGCCGCGGCGGCTTCCCGGGCTGCCAGGGCCTGGCGCTCTTTTTCCACCAAGGCCAGGAGCCGGGGGAGGTTGGGAGCCGGTGGAGATTCGGCCGCAGCACTGTTGGTGGCCGCCTCACTGGAACGCGGTCCGGCCCAGTTCAGCCAACCGGCGGGGGCCAGGAACGCGGTTGACAGGGCTATTTTAAGGAGCAGACCGCCAATGAGGCAGCCCGTAAGGGATTTCAGGCTCGGTCTGCCAAGCATGGTAATATGCATATCCCCCTCCTATGCCGAAGGGCGCCACCGCGCCAGAACCATGGCCTCGCTTTGATTTTCCAGGAATTTTGTCAATTCACGCCGAAATTCCACGAACTTTTTCTCCCGCAAATTCTCCAAAAGTTGCCGTTCCTGGTGGCATTTTTCCAGGGCCAGCATTTTTTCCTTAACCACTGCTTCGTTCTGAGCCACCTGGTCCTGCCAACCTGCGCGGGCCGCCTTGAGATGATCCAGGTATCTGAATAGCATCTGGTATTCGGAAGCCTTCCAGTTCCGGACAGCTTCTTCTTTCATCCGGCCTAAAGTCCCGGCAATATAAGTCTCGGTTTCAGCCAGGGCCTTCCGGCTGCGGGCCAACCGGCCCTGGGCCTGGGCTAACTCCAGGCGGGCCAGCTCCTCCCGCAAAATTCGAACTTTGAGCACCGTCTGCAGGGGAAAGCGAAAGCGCCCGCTGGTTTTCATGATAGGAAAATAGTTTCCAAATCCTTGATGGCCTGGTCCAGGGAAATGCTTTCTTCTGTGCCCTGGCGGAGATAACGATTTACCGCCTCGATTTTGTCCAGGGCGTAATCGATCTCCGGATTGCTGCCCCGGACATAGGCATTAATATTCACCAAATCCTCGGCCCGGCGATACGCGGCCAGGACCCGTACCAGGTTTTCCCGCAGGTGCAGGTGCTCCGGCTTCGCCACCTGGGGCATGAGCCGGGAGATGCTTCCCAGGATATCAATGGCCGGATAGTGCCCCCGGTCGGCCAGTTCCCGGGAGAGCACGATGTGGCCATCGAGGATGGCCCGGGTGGCGTCGGCAATGGGTTCTAAAAGGTCGTCCCCCTCCACCAGGACGGTGTAAATGCCGGTAATGCTGCCCTTGCCCCGACAGGCGCCGGCCCTTTCCAGAAGCCCGGGCAGGCGGGTGAACACCGAGGGAGTATAGCCCCGGGCCGTGGGGGGTTCACCGATGGCCAGGCCGATTTCCCGGGCGGCCATGGCGAAACGGGTGAGGGAATCCATGAGCAGCAGCACGTGCAGGCCCTGGTCCCGGAAATATTCGGCGATGGCTGTGGCCAGATAAGCCCCCCGAAGCCGGGCCAAGGGAGGGGAGTCCGAAGTGGCGGCCACCACGCAGGAGCGGGCCAGCCCCTCTTCCCCCAGGTCGTGATCCAGAAATTCTTTGACTTCCCGCCCCCGTTCCCCGATAAGGGCGATAACGCTGACATCGGAGCGGGTATAGCGGGCCATCATGCCCAAGAGCGTACTTTTGCCCACGCCGCTGCCGGCGAAGATGCCCACCCGCTGGCCCCGGCCCAAAGTAAGCAAACCATTGATGGCCCGGATCCCCACGTCCAGGGGTTCCCGAATCTTTTCCCTGGCGACCGGGTTCAGCGGTTTGGCGTAAAGTGGATAGGCCTCCGAGGGGTTGAGGACGCCCCTGTCGTCCAGAGGTCGCCCCAGACCATCCAATACCCGACCCAGGAGGGAACCCCCCACGTTAGCTGTGGCTTCCTGTGTCTGAAGCGTCACCCGGGCCTGGGGGCGGATGCCGCGGACCTCTCCCTGGGGCATGAGAAGAACCTCACCTTGCCGAAATCCGACGACTTCCGCAGTCATCGGCTCCTCCGGAGGAGGCATTTCGATTTCGCAAATCCTGCCCACCGCGCACTCCGGCCCCCGGCTGGTTATAACCAGCCCCACCATCTCCTGCACCCTTCCGGTGAGGGCATAAGGCGAGGTTTGCCGCAAGGCCCTCTGCAAATATTGCCAGTCAATCTGTGCCGGCCGTGACATCCAATCTCTCTAAGGCTTGCTGCACCGCCTGGACCACCAGAGCCCACCTGGTTTCCCGGGTGCCGTCAACTTCTCCCAGCGCGGTTTCCAGGCGAAAGCCCCCCGGACTGATAGTGCCGTCGGCCCGCAATTCCACTCCTGGAGGCCAGGAGTCCAGGTTTTCCTGCCGCAGAACTTCAAAATCAGGAGGGCTGACCAGAACTTTCATTCCTTCTTGCTGGGATACCTGCCTGAAGCCTTCCTCGATGATTTGGCGAATGCTCTCCGGATGCAGGCTCAGCTCCCGACAGACGAGTTTTTTGGCGACCAGGAGCACCATTTCGAGGAGGACATCCTCCCGCTGCCGAAAGAGAGTTTCCCTGTCCTGTTCCAAAGAGGTCACCAGGCTTTGAAGCCGCTTGACCACCTCTTCCAGGGCTCGCCGCCCCACTTCCTGACCGTCGTTCAGACCTTGGTGAAATCCCTGCTCATAGGCTTGTCGCTCGATCTCCTGGGCCCTCAGGTGGGCCGCGGCCAGGATTTCTTCAGCCTTGGCCGAAGCTTCCAGGTCTTCCGGGCGGGAACTCTCTGAAGCGCCATAATGCCACGGCTGGAATTCCGCGGGCTCGGACGGAGCCGGACTTTGTTCCTCCAGTCCGGGCAACTGGAATTCCTCCGTGGGTTGAATATCGCCGACCCGGTTAGATGTAAACATCGTCGCTGCCTTTGGTCGTCAGGACCAATTGTCCCTCTGCCTCTAACTTCTTGGCTACCTGAATGATCCGCTGTTGCGCCCCCTCCACATCTCGGAGGCGCGCCGGTCCCATGATTTCCAGCTCTTCCTGAAGCATTTCTGCCGCCCGGCTGGACATATTTTGGAAAAATTTGGCTTTCAGCTCGTCCGAAGCCACCTTAAGGGCCAGGGCCAGTTCCTGGGTGTTGACTTCCTTAAGGAGGGCCATCATCCCCCGGTCTTCCACGCCCAGAAGATCCTCAAAGGTAAACAGATAGCGACGGATCTCTTCGGCCAAATCCTCCTGTTCTTCCTCCTCCAGCCGCTTGAGAATACTGCTCTCTTGCGTTCTTTCCATCTGGTTAAGGATTTCCGCCACGGATTGGGGTCCGCCCACCAGTCGGCCTCCGACTTCCTCCACCAAGGCGATCTCCTCCCGCAGGGCTGCATCAATCTCTTCAATGATGGCAGGGGAAACCTTGTCAAGGCTGGCTATCCGGCGCACCACCTCGATTTGCAGATTCTCCGGGAAAAGGGCCAGCACCTGGCCGGCCTGTTGACGTTCGAGATGGGCCAACACCAGGGCTACGGTCTGGGGGTGCTCATTCCGAAGAAAGGAGGCCACTGTCCGAGGATCCAATTTCTTGATTTTCTGGAAAAAATCGGGGTTGGTTTCGAGGTCCAGCTTGTCTAGAAGGTCTTCCTGGCGTTTTAAGTCCATAGACCGGGAGATGGTGTTTTTGAAGAACTGGTCGCCTCGAACCATTATAGCTTCCGGAGCCTCCATCATCCTGGTGAACTCCTCCAGAACGCTGGCCATTTGTTTAACCGGAATAAATTCTAGTTTGGAGATCTTTTGCCCCAGGAGTTGGACCTCCCGGTCCTCCAGGCGGCTTAGGATATCCCCAGCCCGGCCCTCTCCTAAACTGAGCAGGAGAATGGCAGCTTTTTCAGGTCCGCTCAATCGATCCGGCTTACTCAGCCCAGCCATTTTGAAATACCTGCCTCTGGCGAGGTGAGACCCCGCTATTTTCCATTCTTCTCATGAATCCAGAGGCGCAATACTTCCACGGCGCGGTCTGGATAGGAGGTTATGAGCTGACTTACTTTGTCCCGGCCATCCACCGGTTCCGGCAAACTGGGCCGGGGTTGGGTTGCCGATAAAGGAATAGGGGCTGCGGTCTCCGGGAGGATGCCTTCCTGAGGCGCGGGGGCAGGTATATCTCTTGACGGGGGGCCCTGCAAAAGGGGAGGCTGAGCCGGGGCTCTCCGCCGTTTAAGCATAAACATCAACCCCGCCAATATGAGGAGAACCAGGAGTCCAATTTTCCAGGAGAAAACCAAGCCGTGTTGCCAGCCCTCGCCGGGGTTCAGAGCGGCTGTGCCTTCCAAGGCCTGGGCCGCCAAGGGGGCGCAGGAAATTTCCAGTTGATCCCCTCGCTCAGAGTTAAACCCCACCGCCTTTTTAGCCAAATTGCTGAACTGGCGCATCTCCTCAGGATTTCTGGGACTGAATTTATTGCCTTTGTCCTGATAAACCCCGTCCACCACCAACGCCAAGGAAAGCCGCTTGATCTTGCCCGGGGAGTCAACCACCTGGCGGACGACCCGATTGATTTCATAGTTGCGCACCTCGGAGGTTCGCTCGGCGCCGGTCCCGCGGGCCGTTTTAGGCTGCGGCGCCGGCACCGTCAAGGGCGGCGGCCCTTTTCCAGGGGGTGGGGGGGTAATTGTGCCCTGGTTCAAGTTGAACCTGGCTTCCGGGTTGCCCCCCTCCAACCCGCGGTTAGTCAGTTCATGGGTTTTTTGCTCACTCCGGATCAAGTCCCGGTTGGGGGTAAAGGTCTCCTCCTGAAGATCGATTTTCTGAAAGTCCAAGTCTGCGGACACCCGGACAAAGGATTTGCCCGGCCCCAGGATCTTGTCAAACAGCTCCTGGACCTTACGTTCGTAGCTCTCCTCTACCTGCCGTTGCAGGCTTAGTTGTCCGGCAGACAGCCCTTGCAGACTTAGACGGTCCTGAGGTTTGCTCAGGATGCGGCCTTTCAGATCAACCACGGTTACCTTGCTGGGATGGAGGCCAGCCACCGCGCTGGCCACCAGGTTTACGATAGACTCCACCTGGCCGGGACTGAGATTGCGTCCGGGACGGAGCTTGAGGGCCACGGAGGCGGTGGTTTCTTTCTGGTCTTCGATAAACAGCGATTCCTTAGGAGTGACTATGTGGACCCGGGCCTCCAAGATCTCAGGCATGCCGGCGATAGTGCGGGCCAGTTCCCCTTGTAAAGCCCGCTGATAATTGAGCCGCTGAACAAAATCGGTAACCCCGAACTCCTGGCGGTCAAAAATCTCAAAGCCCACCCCTCCGCCTTTGGGCAGACCTTCACTGGCCAGCAGGAGACGCAGTTCATACATCTCGGACTTGGGCACCAGAATCGCCGTGCCGCTGTTGTCCAGGCGGTAGGGGACCTTTTTCCCTTTCAATTTGGTGACAATGGCCCCGGCATCTTCCTGGGAGAGGCCGGTAAAGAGCACGCCATAATCATCCTGTCCGTGAATGAAAAAGAGGAAGCCCAGGGCCAGGAGCAGGGCCGCTCCCAGAGCCGGGATGAGCAGCCGTTGGGTGGAAGGCAGAGCCTGAAACCGCTCCTTGCTCCTCGCGAGAAGGTTCTTGAGGGAATCCATAAGGCAGAATTTTCCAAATAATCAGAGGGTCAAATGGCCATCCGGTTCAACTCTTCATAAGCCTGGACAAGTTTGTTGCGCACCTGGACCAGCAGGCGGAGACTCAGGTCAACCTTCTCCAATGCCAGCATAGCTTCATGAAGGTCGGTTTCCCCTAAAAGCGATTTTTGCACCTCGATATCCGCCCGGCGCTGCTGATTGTTGATTTCCGACAACATCTTCTGAAATACGTTTCTTTCCCGGGAGGTGGAACCCGGGGAGGCCGAAGCCGGGGTTTCCACCATTGCCGCTCCGCCGGAAGGGTTTACCCGCATACGCATCTCCATAGACCCCGGTCCCCACAGGATGGGTCCAGGCCGCTATAAGGTGTTTAGCGCCCGATGTCCAACGCTTTTAAGGCCATAGTTTTGGCGGCTTTAAACGCGGCCACGTTGGCGTCAAAGGCACGACTGGCCAGAACCAGGCTGACCATTTCAGTAACCGGGTTCACATTGGGCCAGGTTACTATGCCGTCCTGGTTGGCATCCGGATGGGTAGGATCATATTCCTGGACCAGCCCCTCCCGGGACTCGACGATGTCGCTGACCGCGACCTTGGCAGGAGATGCCATCAGACTGCCGAAGTCCTCCAGGGGCTGAGTCTCTAGAATAACGTTCTTCCGCAGATAGGGTCCGCCCTCAGGGGTGCGGGTGACCTGGGCGTTGGCCAGATTTTCGGCAATGACGTTCAGGCGCTGCCGCTGCGCGGTGAGCCCGGAAGCGCTTAATTCCATAGTGCGGAAAATGTTCATTTTTTACTCCTGCTATTTTTCCAAAACTGTTCTCATTTGATTCAATTTCTTGTTGAGCATGGTTACGGAAGTCTGGTAACCCAATTGATTCAACGACAAATTAATCATTTCCTGGTCCAGGTCCGGGGGATCATCGGATTCCCGAACCAAGCCATTGGTGCCGGAGATACCCTGGAGATGCTGGGGATGAGAGGCTGCCAGCCTGATACCTGGATGTCCTTGAAGGTGGTCTTTGAGGACCCCCTGAAAATTAACCTCCTGGCGGGTATAGTTGGGGGTTTCCAGGTTGGCCAGATTGCCGGCAATTATTGCCTGGCCCTGACTGCGCCAGGAAAGAGACTTTTCCAGAAGACGCATGGTACTGTCGAGAAAGAGATCATCGGGCATTGGAGCCACCTGTTATTCAGGCAAAGTTTGCCGATTTTGGGCTTCTGAACTAAAGTACAAGCAAGAATCAGGCCACCTGCGAGCGGGAGGCCGGAGCCGGTCGCACGGTTTGGCGATACTCGTGCAATTTGTTCCGCAGAGTGCGCACACTGATACCCAACAGTTTGGCTGCGTGGGTGCGGTTGCCGGAGGTTTCGTCCAGCGCCTGGTAAATGAGTTGTTGTTCCATTTCCCGCAGGGTCACGGGTTTATCACCGGAGGGGGGAGAGAGGGATACCCGGTCCGGGGCCGCGGTCAGGTTGTCAGTCCGAAGGTCACGGGGATGGACATGGTTCCCCTCCGCCAGGAGGACGCCGCGCGCTATAGTGTTCTCGAGTTGCCGAATATTGCCGGGCCAGGAGGCTCTTTCCAGTGCGGCCAAGGCGGCCGGGGCAAGACTCACATTTTTCTTGTTGAAAAGTTGGGCGTACCTTTGCAGAAAGTATTCTGCCAATAGAGGAATGTCCCCCCGTCGGTCCCGGAGAGGCGGCAGGGTGAAAGAAATTACCTGGAGGCGATAGAACAAGTCTTCCCGGAAGTCATTTTTTTGAATTAGTTCCTGAATATCCTGGTTGGTGGTGGCGATGACGCGGACATTGATGGGAATGGGGTGGCGTCCCCCCACCCGGTCGATTTCATTTTCCTGGAGAACTCGGAGCAGCTTGGCCTGAAGGTGGGGATGCATCTCGCTTATTTCGTCCAAAAGCAGGGTGCCGTTATGGGCCAGTTCAAACTTTCCCAGTTTGCGTACCAGGGCGCCGGTAAAGGCCCCTTTCTCGTGGCCGAAAAGTTCGCTTTCCAGCAACCCCTCCGGCAGGGCGGCGCAGTTGACCGCGACAAAGGGATTGCCGGCCCGGTCGCTGTGGGCGTGGAGGTAACGGGCCAGGATTTCCTTGCCGGTGCCGGATTCCCCTTGAATTAGCACGGTCGCCCGGGTGGGGGCCACGGATTTGGCCATCCGAAGAATGTGGAGCATGGCCGGGTCCTGAGTGATGACCGGACGCTCCAGAGCGGGTGAGGCGTTTCGGTCTTTCTGAATGTTGCCTGCCGTGGCCGGTCGGCCGTTCTTTAGGTAAGGTTCAAGGACGGCGGACAATTTCTCCCAGGAGAGGGGCGCGGCCAGGTAGTCCTGGGCGCCCTCCCGCATGGCGGCCACTGCGCCCTCGACGGTGGGCCGCCGGGAAACCAGGTACACCGGCAGAAAGGGGTGTTCAGCTTTGACTTCGGCAAGAAAAGACCGGGAGTCGTGCCCAGGCAGGTCTTCAGCCAGCATTACTGCGAGGAAATAATGTTCCCGCAGTTTTCCTTTGGCCTCATCCGCGCTGACGGCCCGGGCCAACTCCACCTGGAAGATTTTTGCCAACCGTAGGCGGGCTTCTTCCCAGGAATGCTGCGCGTCGATTACCAAAATGGCCTTCTGCTTCATGCCGTCATCCTTAGAATTGCATCAGGGGGCAATCTCTGCCTGGAGTCGGGACAATTCCAGGTCAGCCAATCGGACTTGGGCCAGACGTTGCCAAAAAGGGTCATTATTCTGCGCCATTTCCTGAAAGGCAGCCTGGGCGGCCTCCAGTCGCCCGTTTTCCAGATGGTTTAGCCCTAACCGGTCTTGGTGGAAGGGCCCCGGGTCCGGACCGATTGACCCGTCTTCCAGCACTTGGGCAGCCCGGGTGGCTCGGGGGGAAGAGTTTGGGGTCTCGTAATTATGGGCTGCCCCCATATTGAACTGGCAGGGGAGGGGGGAAGCCCAGGTATGCCGCAGGCCCTGGTCCAGAGCGGCTACCTGGTCCTCAAGCCAGGCAGCATAAGCGGTTTGAGGGAGAAGCCAACTCAGCAAGGCATCTCCGCGGTGGGTTGAGGGAATAGAGGAAACCTGCCACCAATGCCGCCGGACAGGCCAAAAGTATCTTGGCGGGCCGAATCCGCCGCTGAGACCCAAAGCGCCGGGAAATCCGGGGCAACTTCGGGACAGCCAGGATTGCTCCAAACCGGAGGCCCGGATCACAGGAGGCGGTTCGATTTTTTCCTTATCCGCGGTTTTGTCCAGCAAGGCCCGAGCTTCCTCGCAGAGACCTTCCTTCCGGAGAAGATCGGCCAAAAGGCGGCTTGCCTCCGTAGGTCTGACTCCCTGAGGTTGCAGGTCCCACAGGGCCAAGATATCTTCCACGAGGGAGAGCGGGAGGGGGGAGGTTGCCTGGACCATTTGCCTCACCGCCTGCCATCCGGTCCTCAAGGCCTCCTGCATCAATTCCGGGGAATACCCGGGAGGCAACATCTTGGTGTGCAACAGAAAGCGCCGCAAGGCCTCTACCGGATTAGTCTCTTGCAGGTTCCGGGCTAATTCAAGGGCGCTTGCTGCCAACCGGGCCTGAGAGGCCTCCTGGGACCCGGCGGTCAAAGCAGCTGCGAAGCTGAAGAGTTCCAAGGCTTCATCAACCTTGCCCTGGGACTTGGCCATTTCCGCAAGCTTGAGAAGGGCAGGGCCGCGTTGGGGGGAATGGGGAAAAATATTGGCCAAGGCCAAGCCGGTCTTCCAGGCTTCCTGAAATTGTCCGGCTTTTTCTTGGGATAGAAGCCTCTTCCAGTAGGACTCCGGGTTCAAGGCCGGGGGGCCATAGAAGTTCTGGGTTTCCGGGGCAACGGTTGGCGAAACCGGAGGTGGCGAAGGATAAAGGAGCGGCAGGCTGTGCCGGCGGTGGGCCGCGGCGCTGCCGGTCCAGCCCAGGACCACCGCCCCGGAGAGGAGAATCATCAGGACTCGCCTTGGCAAGAGCAGCATTTCAGCGGCTTTCCTTCCGCCCCTGGTTTCTTATGTCTTCCAGGAGATGAATAATTTTTTCATTTTGTTCGAGAAGACTGAGGTTGGTTTTCACTACGAACCGCTGGGCCGTGGCGATCTGTTCCAGCAATAATTCCTGTCGGTCGCCGGTGACTGCGTTCGAGTTCCCCAGCTTTTCCATGGCCTGAAAGAACTCCCCGGAGAGAACCACCACCGGACTGGGTCTTCCCTGGGGCCAGGACTCCCCCCGGGGCGGGGGGTTTCCCCAGGCCGGAGGGACCGCCTGGAAGATTAGCCAGATTGTACCCAACGTAGCCCAGCATTGACGCCAGCAAATCCGATTCTGTCTGTTTTCCGACATGTTCTTGCCTCTGACCCTCATAAAGCAAGACATGTACCAAGGCAAGGAATCCGCCTGAAAATAGTATAATAGGCTGAATATCCTATTAAATTAATAAATAGGGCAGGACAGCGTAATTGGCGGGGGCGTCAATGGGGAAGTGTTCCGTCATTTTATTGACATGGAGGATTGGGCCAGAGAAACCGGTCCAGGAGCCAGTATCTGTTGTTTTTTCATCTTTTCAATAAGGGTGGTGCGGTTCAGGTTAAGGAGTTGGGCGGCCCGACTTTTCACCCAGTTGCTCTTTTCCAGGGCCTGGAGAATCAGGCGGCGTTCGAAATCCTGCAAAGCCTGGGGGAGATTGAGGCCGCCTTCGGGAAAGTCTATACTTTCAACTTCAACGCCAAGACTCTGGGCTTCACGAAAGCGTTCCGGCAGATCCTTCGCCTCCACCACCTCACCTTCGGTGAGGATGACCAGGCGCTCCATGAGATTTTCCAGCTCGCGCACGTTGCCGGGCCAGGGGTAACGGATCAACAGGTCCATGGCCTGCGGGCTCAGGCGCTTAGGCGGTTTTTTCTTCTTATGGCTGAATTCCTGGAGAAAATGCGCCACCAGCAGGGGAATGTCACTCACCCGCTGCCGGAGTGGGGGAATGCGGATAGGGATGACGTTGAGTCGATAGTAGAGGTCTTCCCGAAAACTGCCCTGGCGGACCAGCGCCTCCAGATCCTGATTGGTGGCGGCTATGACCCGGATATCCACCTTGATGCTTTTGACGCCGCCTATACGTTCGATGGAGCGGTCCTGGAGGACGCGCAGGAGCTTTACCTGGAGCCCCGGGCTCATGTCAGCGATTTCATCAAGAAAAATCGTGCCGCCGCTGGCCTGTTCAAACCGGCCGATACGGGTCTTGATGGCATGGGTGAAGGCGCCCCGCTCATGTCCGAAAAGCTCGCTTTCGAGCAGCTCCTCGGGAATGGCCGCGCAGTTCACCGCCACTAGATTTCCCTGGCGGCGGTGGCTGTTGTAATGAAGGGCCCGGGCGATAAGTTCTTTCCCGGTTCCTGATTCCCCCAGGAGGAGGACAGTGGAGTCAGTGTCTGCAACTTTGCGGATCAGCTCAAAAAGTTGGACAATGGGTTCGCTTGTGCCGATAATGTTGGCAAACCCGAAACGCTTGAAGAGCTGTTTTTTCAGTTGGAGGTTTTCCTGCTGAAGACGCTGATGTTCCAAGGCCCGGCTAATGACCAGCCGCAGTTCCTGCGGGTCCACCGGTTTGGCGAGGTAGTCGTAAGCCCCTTGGCGCATGGCATCTACTGAATTTTTGACGGTGGCATAGCCGGTAATGATAATGCAGAGGCAGTGAGGCTGGTGATTTACCAGGAATTTCAAGATGTCGAGGCCGCTTACTCCGGGGAGGGACATGTCGGTGAGCACCACGTCGAAGCCCTGCTCCTGGAGGCGCTTTAGACCGGTCTCACCGTCGGGCGCGGTTTCCAGTTCATAGCCCTCCTGCTGCAAAATCTCCTGGAGAGCTTCCCGCTGGGCCCGATCGTCTTCGATCACCAGAATACTGGCATGTTTTTCCATGACCACTCCATAGCATAAAAAAACAATCTGTGTCAATAATATGACACAGGGATTTTCCTAAGAAAGTTCGCGTTGACTTGGATAAATGAACCTGCTATCTTGGGACAGCTTTTAGGGAAGGGAGCGATTTGCTGCCAACCATCTTCTTTATCATAGCGGCTTATACCTTATATGCCCTGGTGGTGGTATGGTGCCGGTGGCAAAGATCCCGCTTTTCGGGTAGGCGAGGCCAAGGACGCCCGCGATGGCTGACACTGGCCGGGGGCGCCGTATTTCTCGGGATTTTTCTCTCCATTCTCTCTTGGCTGGCCCCGGCCGGCCCGGATCAGAAGATGAGACTGGCCGGAATCCTGGGGGTCGCCGAGGAGGGTGATCTCAGATGGGCCAGACAGGCAGACTTGCGCGCGGCCACCCTGCATCTTGACCAGAAGTCTCCAGACGGGCAGCCTGCCTATGCCATGCTGCATCCGGAGAGCCCGCCTTCGCTTCAGCCTCCGGTCAGGTCCAAGGTGGGGAGCCATCTCCGCCTGCCCAAAGCTAACGGGGTAGGAGTGCGGGAATCCCAAAAGACGAAGCTGGAGGCCAAGGCGCCCAAGAAGGATAAGGCTATCGGCAAGGCCAAGGCCAAAAAGAAAAAGGTTTCGTCACCGACGACCATGGACACCAAGGGACCTGGGACCAAGGGAGGTTAGGTCGGTTACATTGCACCTTTCCCAGGATAGGATTGGAAGGGGTCATTTATCAGCCTGCCAGATACAGGTCCAGACTGTCGTTTCTTGCCGGTTGCTCCGCTCTGAAATCAGCTCCAAGGCTGGCGCTTGAACCAGTCATCTACAAACCATACCGCCAAAATTGCCCGCGCGGCCGGGTCCATGAGCGCCGCGGTTCTTTTGAGCCGCATCCTGGGCCTGGTCCGGGAGCAGGTGCTGGCAGCCCTGTTCGGGGCCGGTCTGGCCATTGACGCTTTTGTGGTGGCCTTCCGCATCCCCAACCTCCTTCGCGACCTCTTTGCCGAGGGGGCCCTGTCCAGTGCGTTTGTCACGGTTTTTACCCACTACGACCAGCGCTTAGGGCCGGAGCGCACCTGGCGCCTGGCCAATAACGTTGTCATGGCCGTGCTGGTGCTGGTGGGAGGGATCAGTCTCCTGGGCTTAGTCTTTTCCCCCCGGTTGGTGGAGTTCATGGCGCCGGATTTCGGCCTGGTGCCCGGGAAACTGCAGCTCACCGCGACCATGACCCGGATCATGTTTCCCTTTCTGCTTCTGGTCTCCCTGGCCGCGGTGGCTATGGGCATTTTAAATACCAAGGAAAAATTTTTTGTCCCGGCCCTGGCCTCCAGCTTCTTCAACCTTGGGTCCATTGTCGTCGGAGTAAGTCTGGCCCTGCTGCTGCCCCGCTTCGGCGTGCCCCCCATCGTGGGCATGGCCTGGGGGACCCTGGCAGGGGGGCTCATGCAGCTTCTGATCCAGGCTCCCCAACTCTGGCGGCTGGGCTTCCGGCCGCTGGCAGTGTTTGACTGGCGGGATGAGGGTCTGCGGCATATATTCCGGCTTATGCTGCCTGCGGTAGTGGGTCTGTCCGCCAGCCAGATAAATATCTTTATTAATACCTTTTATGCCTCCAGTTGTGAGCAGGGCAGCGTTTCCTGGCTGAACTACGCCTACCGCTTGGTTCACCTGCCCCAGGGGCTTTTCGGGGTGGCCCTGTCGGTGGCCACCCTGCCCATGGTTTCCCGTTTCGCCGCGCACCGGGACCTGGCGGGCATGAAAGAGGCTTTCCGCTCTTCCCTGGGACTGGCCATGCTTCTCACCATCCCCGCAGCCGCGGGCCTCATTGCCCTGGCCGGCCCCATCTGTGCAGTAATTTTCCAGCATGGGCGGTTTACCGCGCTGGACACCCAGCAGACCGCTGCGGCTCTTATCCTTTACAGTCTGGGGTTGTTTGCCTTTGCCGGAGTAAAAATCCTGGTGCCGGTATTTTACGCCCTGAATGACACCAGGATCCCGGTGGTGGGGAGCTTTCTGACCGTGGCCGCCAATATTGCCGCCATCAACCTGACCATTGCCTCCCTGGGTCACCGGGCCATTGCGCTGTCCACGTCCGTCAGCATGCTGGTGAACCTGCTGTTTCTAGGCGCCGCGCTTTACCGCAAGGTGGAGGGTTACCCGGTGGGGGAACTGCTGGCGACTCTGGGGAAAGTCGCCGGTGCGTCGACGCTGATGGGCCTGGCGGTCTGGGGGGCATATTCGCTGGCGATCGCCTGGCTGGGCGGGGGCTTGTTAAAAGAATTGGCCGCCTTGGGCGGGTCCATCGTCTTGGGGGTTGCCTTGTACCTGGCCCTGATCGCTCCCTTGAGAATTCCCGAATTTCAGAATCTGGTGGAAGGCTTCAAGTCGCGCTGGCGCCGGGGCCGGGCGGATTGATTCAGGGTGCGGTTACCCGGGTTCGGACAGAAAATTTCATGATATCACAACTTCCCCCTGATTGTGGATATCGGCAAGTTATTCTTGGATACTGCGGGCCGCCATCCGAAGCGTTTCGATTTGCTTTCCATCCTCCGGCAATCTTTGTAGTATCGGCGACGGGGTAAAATGGTGGTCTAGCCGCAGAAAAAATCTTTCGCCGTGGTGGAAGAAAAGGCCCCTGGCCTGCAGGATCCAGCAGGAGGCACGTGATTTTCGCCAGGATTTAAGGGGAGTAGCCCACCGGCAGGATGAGAAGGGGCTCGTGCTGCGGGGGGAGGTGAAGGGTGTGACTCAAGGTTTGGTCCTGGAAGGCCCCCACGATGCCGGCGGCCAAGCCCAGGGCCTCGGCCTGGAGGAAGAGGTTCTGGGAGGCCGCGCCCACTTCCATGTGGGTGTACCTGATGCCCCGGTCCCCGTAGCGGGCCAGGCAGCGGCGGAACTCGGCCGCGAAGACCACCATGACCGGGGCCTCAGCCATCCACATCTGGTGCAGGCAGGCCCGGGCGACCGGGGCCCGCAGGTCGCCTTTAAGGGTGAGCTCCAGGGTATGAGTGTCCGGGCGGTAGCGATAAACGCCGGGCGCCAGCCCCGAGATCCCCCGCTCTCCCGCCACCAGGTAGTATTCCAGGGGGTAAGTGGCCCCCGCGGAGGGTGCGGTGCGCAGGCCCCGGCGGTTGCTGACGCCGCCCATGCCCCAGAGAAGTTGGGAGACCTGGGACAACTCCAGCCCCCGATGGGCAAACTGCCGTACGGTGCGCCGCTTTTTCAGGGCCTGTTCCACTGACATCTTGCCTTGGTGGGCCGGGGGCGGGAGCTTGATGATTTCATCTCCCTGACTTGTGATTGAAGAGAAAAACAGGCCGACCATAATCGTCGCGCAGCTCCAGAAAAGTTTCATGCCGTGGTGTACCTGCGCCTGCCCCTGAGTTTGGCGCCGCCGCCTTTTAACAACAGGCTCTCCCCCAACTCGAAGGCCTGCTCCATGAGGTTTTCCAGGTTCAGGACATCCTCCCGGTTGTATTGCAAGAGCCGTTCGCCGGCGGTCAGATCGCCCCGTTGAAAACGCTCCCAGAGAAGCACGGCGTCGAAGCCGTTCAAACCGGCCACCTCCGGGGCGCGAAAGATGCCGAACATCGGTTCGATGCGCTTCAGGCCGCCCCGATAGCCCAACCGGGCCAGGATAAAGCGCAGGTCCAGGTGAACCGCGGGGAGTCTTACGCCGGGGAAGCAGGCCCTGAGCACCGGCAGGTCAAATTGGGAGCCGTTAAAGGTGACCAGCACCTCCACGTCGGCCAAAGCCGAAGGGAAGTCCATGAGATTGTGGCCCAGAACGAATTGTTGCATGGTCCGGCCGTCATAAATGCCCACCACCGTCACCGCGAGCTCCGGCCAGCCGGCACCCGTGGTCTCGATGTCAAGGTACGCGGTCCGGGAACGGAAGTGGCGAAACAACCGCCAGAGCTCCTGGGAAGGGAGGCGGGAGGCGAAGTACTCCGGGTGATCGAGGTGGTTCAGGGACTCCTGGAGCAGGCCCTTGAGCCAGGTGAGGCGCTCGGCTCCCAGTCCGCCTACCCGGCTCACCTGGAGAAAATCCTCCCAGGTGTTCAACCCTCGGCGCCAGAACTGAGCTTCGGTTCTGAGCCCGATGCCCGGCAGATGGATAAAAGTGCGTTTAACCATAGTGAGGTCATTTCCTCGTTCTGGCCCGGATTTTCAGGTAAATAAGGGTTCCCGAGACGGCCAAGGCCATGGTGCCCAGGCCCAGGAGAATCCGATACAGATTCCCCCAGAAACCTCCTCCGAAGTGGAGGGCGGACAAAAGTCCAAAAAGACCTGGGTCCTTAAAGTTCAACTCCAGGGCCAGCAGCGCCCCGGAGCCCGCCTGGCAGAAGAGGAGCAGGGCCAGGATGATTCCCAGGGTGCGGTGCCATTTGCGCAGAAGGGCTTCGTTCATGGATTCTCTTTCTTTCGGGGAAACCGCCTCACCGAGCCGGGGGCGTTGGGGGAGGGGTTAGGGAGGGTCCTGGCGTCGAGGGGGTGATCTCAGGCGGCCGGCCGCCCTCCAGCCGGTCCCGGGCCCGTTCGGAAAGCTCCCGCATCCGTTTGTCCAGCCGGTCCAGGTCCTCTTCCAGCGATGGTTCCATAACGGTAACTTCGCCTTTATTCAGGATAATCCGCTGCAATTGCGGAATGGCCACCCCCACCGCGGCCTTGAGGTAGATCGGTTGAATATAAACCACCCCGCCGGTGACCGGGATGAGAATCATGCGGCCGCGCACCACCTGGGAGCCGAGCTGGTTCCATAAGGTAAACTGCTGGGCGATCTTGGTGTTCTGGTCAATGAAGGCGTCAATCTGAGCGGGGCCGAACACGAGTTCACCCTTGGGGAAGTCGTAGGCAAAGATCTTCCCGTAATTGTCGCCGTCACAGCCCACCACCATCAGAGAACGCAGGTTGGTCCGGGCCCGGGGCGTCATGGGACAGACCAGGATAAATTCAAATTTATTCGGGTTGATCAGGTTCAACGTCAGAAAATAGGGCTTCATGCGCTCCTGCTGACGGTGGTGCGAGATTTCCGGGAAATCCCACATGTCTTCCTGTCGATAGAAAACTCCTGGATCGGTCTGGTGGTATTTGGCGTACATCTCCACCTGGATATTGAAGATGTCATTGGGATAGCGGATATGTGTTCTCAGATCTGCGGGCATCCGGGCCAGGGGTTTGATGAGGCCGGGATACATGCGGCTGTAAGCTTGAATAATGGGGTCCTGCTCGTCAGCCAGGTAATAGTCCACCGTGCCGTTGTACGCGTCCACCACAATTTTCACCGAATTGCGGATGTAGTTCATGCGGCCGGCATAGGGCTGGGAATAGGGGTAATAGGTGGAAGTGGTATAGGCGTCCTGGATCCAGAAAATATTCTTGTCCGTGACCACTACATAAGGGTCTTTGTCCAAGACAAAAAAGGGCGTGAGTGTCTTAATACGCTCCACGATGTTGCGCCGGATGAGGATGCGGCTGTCCGGGATTGTTTTCGTGGTGAATAAAATGTCCCGTTCCTTGAAATAGAGAGCGAAAAGCAGCCGGCGGAAGAGAGAGTGCACATAAATTCCATCTTTTCCCTGATAATTGGACAGCTGATCGCCTTCGGCGGTAGGGTAGTTGAATTCCCCAATGGCGTTGGGGGCGATAATATAGCCGTAGTCCAGCAGGCCGAAATAAATGCCGGGTTGGGCGGGCTTGAACCCATAATTGGATTGGGGCGGGATGTCATGGATGAACCAGGTCATGGGCTCTTCTCCTCCCTGGGCCGCAGGCGTCATGACCACCCCGAAACCATGGGTGTATTTGAGACGCTCATTGATCCAGTTGCGCACCCCCGGCGGCAGATCAGACAGACTCAACTCCCGGGGCGACACATTGACCTGCTGGTAGACATCGTTCACGGAGTAGCGGTCGATATTAACGCGGGGGAACTTGTAATAAGTCCGCAGCGCCTGTAAATGCTGGTAGACCTCCAGGAGGACGTCATGATCCCACACCGGAATGTTGCGCAGATTGGTCCTGATAATGGGCTTTTGCAGGTTCCATTCCATGGGCTTGATGCTGTAGTCCCGACGTTCCACTTTGTCCAGACCAAAGCCCTCCAGGGTGGCTTGGATATTGTTGGCGATATAGGCGTGCTCCTTGGAGATCTCATTGGGTTTGACGATGTATTTCTCCACCAGGTTCGGCAAAAAAGGGGAATAGCGGGCGGAAAGAGCCAGTAAAAAAAGGACGCCGGAGATTGCCAGAAACTTAAGGCCCTTGCGGAAGTTGAGGTAAACAATTAACAGGATCGCGGTGGTGAATAAAAAGAAGATGCAGATCCAGATCAAAGGGAGAACCACATTCATTTCCACAAAACCGGGGCCATAGAAGATAGCTTCGTGGGAATTGGTGTAAAGGAGGGAGTAGCGCTGCAAAAAGAGATCCCAAATGCCTGTGACGAAAATCAAGAAGACCATGACGCTCAAGTGAATTTTGGCGCCGGGGGGCAATTGACGCTCCTGCCGGGAGAGATACTTTCTTTCCAGCCAATAGAGCAGGATCAACCCCAGGAAAAGCAGGATCAGGGTTACAACCAGGGTGTTCAGCACAGACAGGTAAATAGGAAGGGAAAAAAGGAAAAAACTGACATTGATGCCATAGTAGGGGTCCTTCCAAGGAGCTTCCGGGGCAAACAGAAAAAGAAGGGTTTGCTCCCAGCGTTGGAAAAAGGGCCAGGCCAGGATCACCCCCAGGCTAAGGCTGAAAGGTGCGTAGATCTTGAGGGAACCGGAACGGAATTTGTGAACGAAAAACCGGTAGCGGGAAAGGGCCAGCGTCGACCGATCGGGGTCGGGGCCTGAGGTTCCCAAAAACCGGGAAGCCACCCAAAAATTAAGGAAAAAAATCAGAAAAAACAGGAGACTGAAGACCACCAGGATGACATAGCGATAGGTCAGGCGTCTGAAAAAGTACCCGAGATAACCCAGAGAATCGAACCACCATAAATCCACCATGAAGTCCATGAAAACTAAGGCGAAGACGACGTAGAGCAGCAGGATTCCGCCTGCCGCCAGGAGGAGAATCTTAAGCCAGCGCCAGAGACCGGACATCGCGCCACCTTTCTTTCAGCCGAAGATGTGCAAGAAGAAGACCTGATGGAACTTGGAGTAGATAATTAGCTTATCATCTACCCAAGATTCTGTCATGCCTGCATGAGACTTTATCGTTAAAGATTATGATGTTCCAGTGGAAACAGGGCTTGGTGTCAAGGCCCCTGTCTGCCGCCCCGGGGCGGCCTCCCCAGCCTTGGCCGCAAGCTTCGCCGTTCACCGGGAGATACTCTCTTAAAGATGGCATACCCCCAAAATCTATTCCTCCTTTAGAACCTCGGCCAGGTTGATCTGCATGGCCCGCCAGGCCGGGTAGACTCCCGCGGCCAGACCCAGGGGCAGCACCAGGGCCAGGGTTTGCAGGTAGATCCCCGGGGTAAAAAAGAACCGCACCGTCCAACCGAAGGCCTGCTTGTTGATCACGAAAATCAGCAGGAAGGACAAAAGCGAGCCGGCCAGGGCCCCCAGAAGAAAGCTCAGGAGGCTGGCCAGCCCGGACTCCACCAGGACCATGCTTAGAATCTGTTGCCGGGACGCACCCAGGGCTTGCAGGAGGGCCAGTTCCCGCTCCCGGTCCATGATAACCACCAGGAAGGTGGTGATGATGCCGAAAATCGCCACCACCACCGCCACGCCCTCCAGGGCGTAGGTCAGGGCGAAGGTGTCGTCAAAAATCCGGAGGATGCCGTTCCTCAGATCGGCGTGGGACAAAGTGAGGAGTTGGTAGCGGCTGCCGTAGCGCTGCTGGAGTCGGGACTGTACTTCTTTGATGTTAGACTTGTCCTTGAGATACAGCCGCACCGCGTTGACCTGGCCGTCGGGCCAGAAGCGGCGGAACTGGCGGATGTCCATCCAGACGCTGGGGCCGTCGGTGCGGTAATCGTAAAACACCCCGGCGATCTTGAGGGCCTGCGGCCCGGCTGGCGTTGGCAGCCTCAAGGTGTCCCCTTCCTTATACCCGAAGGTCTCGGCCAGGGGCTCGGAAATGACCACAGGCCAGGGTGTAACGGCGGGGTCCCGGCCCCCGCCCACCGCCTGCATAATCGCCTGGGTGTCCCCGGTCCTGAACCACAAGCCGCCATGTTTGGCCAGAACCTGGAAGCTCCCGCCGATCACCAGCACGTAGCGGTCCTTGTAAGGGAGGCGCACACACCGGTAAAGGTAGATATCGGCCACTTCCGGGTCGTGGCGCAGGTCTTCCAGGATCTCGGGTGGGAGAAAACGGTCGTAGGCCGCAGTGGAAAAGACCGCGGGGCCGAAGAAGATATCGCCGCTGATGGACCGGTTGATCCACTGGTTGACGGTTTGCCGGAAGGAGCCGATCATCACCGCCACCGCGATAAGCATCCCCAGGGCGCAGGCCAGGGCCGCAATGGAGACCGCGCTCCGGGAAAGGGAGCCGGCCAGGTAGCGGCAGCCCAGGTCACCGGGCGGCCCCCACCACCGCTGCAGCAAGGGCGCCAGCCCCCGGCCCAGGGACCGGGTCGCCAAGGGGGTGAGCAGGGAGAAGCCCAAAAGGATAAGGAAGGCGGCAACAAAGCCTGGAAACGGCGGTCCGGACCCGCAACGCCGGGTGGCGACAAAGCCGGCCGCGGCCAGGATGGCCAAGCCGCCCAGGGCCAAGGCCCCGGCCTGGTTTTCCAGGCGTTCTTCCAGGTCTTCCCGGTACCACACCGCCCGCACCCGGATGCGGGCCGCCTCCAGCGACGGCACCAGGGCCGCCAGAAGCGTGGCAGCCACTGCCAGGAGCCAGGCTTGCAGGAGCAGGGGCCACCTGATGACAATCTCCCTGGCCTCCACTGGGGTGTAAAGAGAGGACAAGGTTTGAGCCATGATTCCTAGTGCGCCCTGGGCCAGGATCACCCCCAGGATAAGCCCCAGAAGACCGCCCACGGCGCCGCTGGCCGCGCCCTCGGCCAGAAACAGGACCAGCACCTGGCCCTGGGTCATGCCCAGGGTGCGCAACAGCCCGATCTCCCGGCGCCGGCGCACCACCGAGAGCGTTACGGACTGATAAATGAGAAACATTCCCACAAACAGGGCAATCGCGCTCAGGACCGACAGGTTGAGGCGGTAGGAAGATACAAGCCCTTCCATCTGGCGCCCCTGGGCCTCGGGGCGCGCTACTTCGGCCCCGGGGGGTAATTCCTTTTTCAGGGCTTCGTCCAGGGGGGGGCCGCCGGGTCTCCCCAAAAGGTCGATATAGTCCAGCCGTCCCACCCGGTCCAGAAGTTCCTGGGCGTGGGCGATGTCCATGAGGATGATCGACCCCTCCAGAGGATAGACGCTTCGGGGAAAAGTGAAAACCCCCACCACCTCGAGGATTTCCCGCCGGGAGCCTACCACGACCGGCAGGGAATCCCCCGGACGCAGCTTCAGACGCGAGGCCAGCCGGTCACTGACCAGGACACCGTGGGGTTTGGTGAGGAGAGACGTCAGGACCTCGGGGCCGGCGGCCTCTCGGGGGATGATGTCAAAGGCCCGGAAAGGAGCTTCGGAGAAGGGATCGATCCCCAGAAGAAGCAGTGGTTGCTGCGGTTCGCGGTTCAGCTCCAGAATGCTTTCCACCAGCGGGGCTGCGGCTTTCACCGCCGGATGGCGGCGCACCGTGAGGAACAGATTTTCGGGAAGAGGAGCTCCGGGCCTCTGGACGCGCCATTCCGCCTTGCCCGCCACCGCGCTTACTCCGTCCTGGAAACTCTTCAGGGCGCTGGTTGCGGCCAGGGAAATGCTCAGATAAACCGCGGTCCCGAGGGCGATCCCCAGGAGGCTCAGGAAGCTGCGGCCCGGATATTCGGTCAGGTGCCGCCAGGGGAAATGGAGCCACCAGAGCTTCACGGCTGCACCCGGCCGTCCTTCAACTGCACCACCCGCCCGGCATAGAGCGCGGCCTCGGGAGCGTGGCTGACCAGGACGATGGTATGGCCCCCTTCCCGGTGAAGTTGGGCGAACAACTCCAGGATTTGGGTGCTGGTGGCGGAATCAAGGTTGCCGGTGGGCTCATCGGCCAACAGCACTGCCGGCCGGTTGATAAGGGCTCTCGCGATCGCGGCCCGCTGCATTTCGCCGCCGGAAACCTGGTGAGGCTTGTGGTGGCCGCGGTTTGCCAGCCCGACGCGCTCGAGCCAGCCCGCCGCCTCCTGCCGGGCCTGGCTGAAGGAAATTCCCTGAAGCGCCCGGGGCAGCGCCACATTTTCCTCGAGGGTCAGGAGGGGCAACAGATTGAAGGACTGGAAGACCACCCCCACCCGGTCCCGGCGGAAGAGGGTAAGCTCCGGGTCCCTGAGGGTCGCCAGGTCCCGGCCCTCCACCAGGACCTGGCCGGCCGTGGGAGGTTCGAGCCCGCCGATGATGTGCAGCAGGGTGCTTTTGCCGCAGCCGCTCTTGCCGGTGATCGCCAAAAACTCCCCGGCTGCGATGTCCAGGTCAATATCCCTCAGGGCCTCGATGAGCACCGGCCCGCGATGGTAGGTCTTGCTGACGCGCGAAAGTCTGATCATGGTTTTGATGCCGGTGGAGACATTATATCCACCCCCTGCCACAATTTAAAGTTGGGGGGTCGGAAGACCGATGGTTAGGATGTAAGCGACAGATACGGGAAGCCGCCCGGCCGGCTCTTCCTCCATTGTCAACCTGGAGCGGCGATGGCCTCGAACAACTTGAGTCCTGCGGAAGTTACCCGATATTCTCTCCAAATTGCCCTGGAAGGCTGGGGGCGGGAGGCCCAGGAGCGGGTGAAATCTTCGAAAGTCCTGATCGCCGGGGCAGACGGCCTGGCCTCGGCCGTAGCCCTGCATCTTCTGGCCACCGGGGTGGGGGCCCTGAGGGTCGTGGACCCAAACCGGATTTCGCTCGCCGATCTCAATGCCAATATCCTTTTCCGGGAGCGGGATTTGGGCAAAAGCAAGGCTGCCGTCACCGAGAGGCGCTTAAGGGAAATCAACCCTTTTGTGACGGTGGAGGGCCAAGCCAAAACCATAAATGAAAACAATGTCTTCCGCGTGGCGGCAGGCTGTCATCTATTGATAGAGACCAGGCGGGACCCCGCCGCCGGGTACCTGCTGAACCAGGCCGCGGTGCGCTACAAGCTGCCCCTGCTGTCGGCCTGGCTCAAGGGGGTGGACGGCGCGTTGGCCACTTTCTGGCCCGGCCAAGGCCCTTGCTTGGCCTGCGCCTTCCCCGAAGCCCTGCCTACCGGCTCTTCGGCTCTCATGGGGCCCGTGCCGGGGGTCCTGGGGGCGTTGCAGGCTTTGGAGGCCCTGCGCATCCTGGCAGGATACCCGGCTGCACTCCTGGGCCGCCGCCTCATTTTTCAGGGGAAGGTCTTCTCTTTTAAAGAAGAACCGCTCCCAGTCAACCCCCACTGTCCCGTGTGCCGTCACCTTCACCAGGAGCAAGCTTCCGGAGCTTGAGAACGACCTGGATGGGGAAAAGCGCCGGCGTTTTCGCCGGCGCGGCAACCCCCCCAAAGCGCCGGTTCCGCCAAATTATCCCGCCAAGCGCCTTCAATCTTTAAAAAACCTGTGAGGAAGATATTTTTTTTTCTTTTTTATTAAAGTTTCTCTGAGAAGAAATCGAATAAACAGACAAAGCCTGGAAAAACCCTACATGGATGTTTAAGGGGATTACAAGGAGGTAAGGGGTCATGTCGCTGGTAATCAATCACAACTTGATGGCCATGGGAGCGGCGCGCAGTCTGGGGCAGACCTACAATCGGCTGTCAACCTCGGTATCCCGTCTGGCCTCGGGACTCCGGATCAACAGTGCGGCGGATGACGCTGCCGGCCTGGCCATCCGGGAAATGATGCGCACCGACATCCGGGTCTTGAACCAGGGGGTGCGCAACGCCAATGACGCCATTTCCCTCATTCAGACGGCCGACGGGGCCTTGTCGGTCATCGATGAGAAGCTTACCCGGATGAAAGAGCTGGCCGAACAGGCGGCCACCGGGACCTACACGGTGGCGCAACGCCTCATCATGGACAGCGAATATCAGGCCATGGCTTCCGAGATTTCCCGCATCGCCATGGCCACGGACTTCAACGGGGTGAAGCTGCTGGACGGGAGCCTCTCTGGCACGGCTGCGGACGGCTCGTTCGGAAACCAGATGAAGATTCATTTCGGCACCGGCAACAGTTCCGCCGAGGACTATTATTACATCCGCATCGGCAACGCCACCGCCGCGGCCCTGGGATTGGGCAACAGCATCGACGCCTCCCATGCCGGTTACACCATCAGCACCCAATCTGCGGCTCAGGCGGCTCTGGAAGCCATCGATCTGGCAGTGCACAGCAAGGACAACATCCGGGCCAGCCTGGGGGCCGTTTCCAACCGCCTGTCCAACACCATCTCCAACCTGACCATTCAGGCGGAAAATCTGCAGGCGGCCGAGTCGCGCATCTCGGATGTGGATGTGGCCACCGAGATGACTGAATTTACCAGAAATCAGATCCTGGTTCAGGCCGCGGTAGCCATGCTGGCCCAGGCCAATTCGCTGCCCCAGCTGGCCCTGAAGTTGATCGGCGGCTAAGCAGGGTCGAGAAGTGGATAGGGGGAGAGGAGACGGTTAATGAGGGATCACAGCTCCCAGGATTTAATGCTCACTATTGATCAGGTCTCCCAGCTCACGGGGGTGCGGAAATCCACGTTGCGCTATTGGGAAAAATCCTTTGAAGAATTTCTCCGGCCATCCCGCACCCAGTCCAACCGTCGGGAATATAGCATGGAAGACCTGGACATTATCAAAACTATCAAGCACCTATTGGAAGAAGAGCATCTTACCTCCGAGGGAGTCCGCCTGAAGCTTATCAAGATGTACCCCCAAAATTTGCAAAAGGAAAAACCAGACGAGGCCAAATCGGAGGACGGCGCCCGGGGGGAAGGGCGCGGCCAAACCACCATCCCCTTTCAGATCCCGAAGAAGTAAGTCCTTTAGGGGGAGAGCCGGCTGTCCAGAAGACGGGCCAGCTCTACCCCCTCGGGGGCATAACCGAAGACTTCCCGCCAGACCCTGGGGCTCTCCATACACAGGTAAATCTGGACCCCTGGCAAGGCCTCGGCCAGCCATTCCCGCAGGCGGCCGTACATCTCCACCCGAAGACTTTTAAAATAACGCAGCTTGCCATCCGGGGCTCGCACCATTTCCTCAGCCCCCAGGCGACTCCGGGGGAAGCGGCTGAAAATAATCCGGCGCAGGGGCGGCAGCAACCGCAAGGCCCCCAGGCTGACCCAGGCCGCGTCCGTAGCTGAGGCGATGGCCCCCAAACGCTCTACGGTGCGGCGGTAGGCCTCTTCCCAGCCGGGAAAAAAGATAAGGGGATCAAAGTGGAAGGCCAGGCGGAAGCCCGCGGCGGCGGCCTGGCGGGCGGCTTTAAGCCGGGCTTCCAGGCTGGCTGTGCCGTGCTCGGCCTCCTGGACCAACTCCGGGGGATTGAGGGACCAGGCAAAGATAACCTGGGGGTTGGGACCCAAAGGCAAAAGGTGCTCCACCCGGTGCCACTTGCTTTTGATTTCCAGGAAGGCTTGGGAATGCCGGGCAAAGAGCGGCAATAAGCTTTCGTGGAGGCCGGTCAGATCGTCCAGGGCCAGACTGTCGCCGAATTCGCCGGTGCCCAGCCGCCATATCCGCCCCGGTTCCGCGGCCCACCGGGCGGCAAGCTCAGCCTGCAAGTCCTCCAGGTTAACAAACACGGTAACCGCCGGCAGATTGATATAACCCTGGAGGATGCAATAAGTGCAGTCGAAGGGACAGTTCAAGGCCACTTGCAGGACCTGGTAGCCGCAGCAAAGATAATCTTTGGTGCCCGGACAGGCACGCCAGAAAGGGCCTTTCTGAAGGGCCAGAAGAAGAGTGGTCTTGGCTTTATGCAGCCACTTCCCGGGCGCAGCCTCCCGGGGCCGCAGAACCTCCCGGTCCGGTATCAGCGTGACCGGCACCCGGTGAAGACGCTCCAGGACCCGCCGGGTTAGGGGATAATCCCGGGCCGCTTCCTCGACCATTATCCGGGTAAACTGGGGCATTATTGGAAATAAAACAGTCAGCGGCCAGCCGGCGGCAGCCGGTCAGTTAAGACGGCGCGCCACCTGAACTTTTAAGGACAGGACAGTTTCAAAAATTCTTTCTCCTCCCCCAAACCTCGTTCCCGAGCGCGGTTATAAACGGCAAAACCCAGGGACAGGTCCTGAATAATCAGGCCGGTGGAGTCGAACACGGTGATCTCCTCGGGTGTCTGGCGCCCTGGCTTTTTGCCGGCCACCACTTCCCCTAAGGAGCCGTAAATCATTTCCGGGGTGATATCCCCCTTGCTTAAAGGAACATTGATTTCCCCCGAGTGGGAAGCCTGGGCCCAATCATCCACCACCACTCTGGCAAGCTTGAGGATTTCCGGGTCCAGTTCCTGCTTGCCCGCCGCATCGGCCCCGATGGCGTTGATGTGGGTTCCGGGCCGCACCCAGTCCTTAAACACCAGGGGCGCGCGGCTGGGGGTGGCGGTGACCAGGATGTCCGAGGCCAGCGCGGTTTCGCGGGGGTCCGGGGCCAGGCGCACTGAAACCGGATACTGGGCCGCGGTCTCGTCCCGAAGGGCTTTGGCCCTGGTGGTGGCGCAATCGCAGATAATTATTTCCTGAATGGGCCTTACTTTCGTAATCGCGGCAATCTGGGTGCGGGCCTGCGCGCCAGCCCCGATGACCCCCAGCCTCGCCGAGTCCGGCCGGGAGAGGAACTGGGCCGCCACGCCTCCGGCCGCGCCAGTCCGGAAATTGGTGATAAAGGTGCCGTCCAGGTCAGCCCACTCGAGGCCGGTTTCCGGGTCGTTCAACACCACCTTGGCCATCACTGTGGGCAGGCCCCGCAGCGGATTGCCGGGGTGCACGTTCACCCATTTAAGTCCGCAGACATGCCCCTCGGGGAGAAAAATTTCACCGTACATGGCTCGAAAATCCCCCTGGGCCAGGATCAGGTAAGACTTGGGAGGCATGTTCACCCGTCCTTCGCCATAGGCCCGAAAGGCCTCCCGAGCCGCGGCCAGGGCCAGGTCCATGTCCAGCACCTGCATCACTTCTGCACCGGTTAAGATTAAACTCATCGCTCCTCCTCAGGTTATCTTTTTTCCCGCAACAGCGAGAAACAAAATGACAAAAGCCGGGTCGAGGCGGCGCGTTCCAGGTGCAGGATAAGGTCAGTTTCCTGGCAGGGGACCTTCCTGCTTTTAAAGGCGCCGGCAACGCTGAGTCGCAGATTGCCCTCCGGAGTGGCCCGGGCCGTCAAAACGGCTGTCTCACTGAATATGAAGAGCCTGGCTTCCGGCAGGTGGCAGGCCGCCAGGACCAGGGGATCCTGCAGTTGTCCGGGGAAGGTGGGCCAGAGGCTCAGGGGCAGGCTGTGGTGGGCTGCAAAGGTTTCTATTTTGGTGAGAACCTCATCGTAGGGGGAGAGGCTCACCTCCAGGGTCAGGGGCACTGCGGCGACCTCTCCCGGGAAAGGCTCAACGGCCAGTCCTTTTACCATCAGAACAAAGATGTCGCCGTGGTGGCAGTCCCACAAAAGAGGCAGAGGTTTCTCATTCCACAGCTTCAAACCTTCCGAAGGGAATATAGCCTGGGCCCGCGTGCAGGTAAGGTGCATGGCAGCTCCTTGATGCCGAAGTTAGGGGTGAAGACTTCTCCAAGGATGAGGCGGATTTCGTTCTTGATTCCTTGACCCTGACAGTTAAAGGAAATATATTTAATTCACCTTATTTTGTGAAGGGAGCAACCATGTATTCCGAGATTGTTATGGATCATTTCAAGAATCCCCGCAACGTCGGCGAAATCCCGAACGCTGACGGCGTCGGCGAAGTGGGCAATCCCGTCTGCGGAGACATGATGAATGTCTATATCAAGGTAGAGGACAACCGGATCGCGGATATCAAATTCAAGACCTTCGGCTGCGGCGCAGCCATCGCGGTGTCCAGCATGCTCACCGAACTGGCCAAAGGGAAGACCCTGGACGAGGCCATGAAGATCACCAACAAGGATGTGGCCGAGGCCCTGGGAGGCCTGCCGCAGAACAAGCTGCATTGCTCCAACCTGGGGGCCGATGCCCTGCATTCCGCGATCAAGAATTATCTGGACCGCAAATCCGGAAAACTCAAGGACTTGGGCAAGGACCGGGAGGAGCATGTCAAAAGCCGGGAAGCCGAGGCCTGTTACTGCCCTTATTGCTCCAAGCAGGTGGAGGAGGAGTCCCCCTTCTGCATCTTCTGCGGAACTGAAATCCACCACGAACACGACCATTAAGCACTGACCGGATCTGGCCGACAAAGGGAGCCGTCATGGGAGTTATTTATCTTGATCATCTGTCCGGCACGCCTCTGCACCCCCGGGTCCAAGAGGCCATGATTAACCACATCAACACGGTCTACGGTAATCCGGTAAGCGACCATCAGGTGGGCCAACAGGCGGCCCAGGCGCTGGAAAAGGCCCGCTCCCAGGTGGCGGCCCTGATCAACGCCGACCCCAGTGAGATCGTGTTCGAATCCGGCGGCACCGAGTCCGTCAATCACGCCATCAAAGGTGTGGCTATCGGCATGCGGGAAAAAGGCCGCCACATCATTACCACCAACATCGAACACAAGGCGGTGCTGAACTCCTTGCGGACCCTCCGTCTGCTGGATTACACCGTTACCTCCCTGGATGTGGATTCTTACGGGCTGGTGGACCCGGCCGCAGTGGAGGCCGCCATCACTCCGGGCACCATTCTTATCAGCATCATGCTGGCCAACAATGAAATCGGTACCCTCGAACCCATCGCCGACATCGCCAAGATCGCCCAGAAGCATAAAGTGGTCTGCCACACCGACGCGGTGGATGCGGTGGGCGTGATTCCGGTGGACATCAAGACCCTGGGCGTGGATCTTTTGAGCCTGGCGGCCAACCAGTTTTACGGCCCGCCGGGAGTGGGAGCCTTGTATGTCCGCAAGGGCACCCGCATCTGGCCACTTTTGGATGGCGGCATGCAGGAGAACAAGCGCCGGGCCGGCACCGAGAACCTCATCGGCATTGTGGGCATGGGCGTAGCCGCGGAAGTGGCCAAAGAAGAGATGCCCGAGAGGCTTCCCCGCATCAGGGCCCTGCGGGACAAACTGCGGGACGGCCTGGTAGCCCGTATCCCCGAGATCGTGATCAACGGCCATCCCACGCAGTGCCTGCCGCACTTGGTCTCTGTCTCCATCAAATACATCGAAGGCGAGAGCCTGATGCTGATGTTGGACGAGGAAGGCATTGCCGTGGCCACTCGCTCCGCCTGTGCCTCCGGATCGCTCCGGGCCTCCCATGTGCTCATATCCACGGGCATGGACTTCGCCACGGCCCAGGGGACCCTGCTGTTCAGCCTGGGTCGCGACAACACGGAAGCAGAAATCGACCGGGTGCTGGAAGTCATGCCCCCCATTGTTCAAACGCTCAGGGAGATGTCCCCTCTTTACAAGAAGGGGCATACCGCTTGATCCAACCCCGGCAGGTTCAAGGACAGCCCTGGCGGGATTAGTATGGATCTCCCAAATCCCCAGCATTGTCCGGCAGGACAATTCTTTGCGGAAGGTTGCAGAGGGCTCGTTTCAGGGAGTGCATAACATCGCCCTCCCGGGGAGAGACGCCATAGAGGGGAAGTAGAGGAGGCTCCTGCTTCCCCTTTTTATTTTTCCTGAGAGGGGACACCGCGCTTTCTGTCGGCGGGCAGGACTCCAGGGGCGGCGTGCCGGTGATCGGGGTCTCTCTGCGGGGGAAAGGCGGTGGAGTCGGCTGCTGCCGAGAAGCTGTCGAGCCTCAAAATTTTTGCCCTTCGGAAGGAAGTCTTGGGATATTATCCTTTTCATTTTGACGAGAGGCGAGGATTTGTGATAATATGAACAATTGGATGGTGAAGAAGGCATATTCTATTGTTAATAAAATAGGTTAGGAGCGATTCATGGATTTTCGCACCGTATTTTCCACCTGTTCTTATTGTGGCTGCGGCTGCGGCGTGCTACTGCAAGTCCTGGACAACGAGGTCGTCGGGACCCTGCCGGTGAAGACCCATCCGGTAAGCGACGGCAGCTTGTGCATTAAGGGCTGGAATATTCACGAATTTGTGGAAAGCGAGCGGCGGTTGACCAAGCCGCTGCTGCGCCAGGGAGACAAGCTCGTGGTGGCCAGCTGGGATGAGGCCCTAGGGGCCGCGGCCCAGGGCCTGAAAAAGGTGGTGGACGCTTATGGCCCCGATGCTGTGGGAGTCCTGGCTTCCGCCAAAGTCACCAACGAAGAAAACTTTCTGCTGAGCAAATTTGCCCGGGCGGCCATCGGCACCAATAATATAGATCACTGCGCCCGTCTCTGACACAGTTCCACCGTGGTCGGTCTGGCCGCGGCATTTGGTTCTGGGGCAATGACCAACTCCATACCGGAGCTGACGGAAGCCCAGTGTATTTTCATTATCGGGTCCAACACTACGGAAAACCATCCCATCGCCGCCAAGTGGATTTTTCGGGCCAAGGCCAACGGTGCCAAGCTCATTGTGGCCGATCCCCGGCAGATCCAAATGGCGGGACAGGCCGAGATCGCGGTGCAGCAGAATCTCGGGACCGATGTGGCCTTGATCAACGGCTTGATGCACATCATTATCAAGGAAGGCTGGCACGACCAGGAATACATCGCGGAGCGCACCGAAGGCTTTGCCGAGCTGGCCGCCAAAGTGGAGGAATACCCCCCCGACAAGGTGGCCCAGATCACCGGCGTACCCGTGGAGTCGCTGCGGGCCATTGCTGAATTGTACGCCAAGTCCAAGCCTGCGGCCATCGTCTACTGCATGGGGATCACCCAGCACACCACCGGGGTGGACAACGTCAAATCCCTGGCCAACCTGGCCATGCTCACCGGCAATGTCGGGGTGCTGGGCGGCGGCGTCAACCCGCTCCGGGGCCAGAACAACGTACAGGGCGCCTGCGATATGGGTGGACTCCCCAACGTCTTTTCCGGGTACCAGCCGGTAGGCGATGAGGTTGCCAATGAGAAATTTTCCAAGGCCTGGGGCAGGGACCTTCCCAAAAAGCCGGGGATGACCATCACGGATATGATCCCGGCCATTGAAGAGGGGAGGCTCAAAGCTCTTTACGTGGTGGGGGAAAATCCCATGCTCAGTGACCCGGATATCCACCACGTGGAAAACGCCCTTAAGAAACTGGATATTCTCATAGTCCAGGACATCTTCCTGACTACCACGGCCAAGCTGGCCCACGTGATCCTGCCGGGCACCTCCTTCGCGGAGAAAAGCGGCACCTTTTCCAACACCGAGCGCCGGGTGCTGCTGGTGCGGGAGGCCATCCCTCCCAAGGGCGACTCCCGGCCTGACTGGCAAATTGTCCAGGACCTGTCCAACAAGTTAGGCTACCCCATGAACTACAAGTCCCCGGAGGACATCTTCCAGGAAATTCGCGCCCTGACTCCGAGCTATGCGGGCATTACTTATGCACGGCTGGCCGCAGGAGGCATCCAGTGGCCTTGCCCCACGGAAGACCACCCGGGCACCCAGTATCTCCACAAGGACCGCTTCACCAGGGGCAAGGGTCTGTTTACGCCCATAGACTTCAAGCCACCGGCCGAAGTGGTGGATGAGGACTATCCGATGTGGCTCACCACGGGCCGCATCTTTGTGCATTACCATACCGGCACCATGACCCGGGTGTCTCCCAGCCTGCACCATGAATTGGAAGAGGGGTATGTGGAGATCAACCCGGTGGACGCCAAGAACCTGAAAATCAAGGATGGCGAGCGGATTCAGGTGAGTTCCCGCCGGGGGACCATCCAGATCAAGGCCAGGATCAAGGACACGGTGCACCGCGGGGTGGTGTTCATTCCTTTCCATTTCGCGGAGAGCGCGGCCAACATGCTGACCAACCCGGCCTTTGATCCCACCGCCAAGATTCCGGAATACAAGGCCTGTGCGGTCAAAGTGGAAAAACTGGCGGCATAGCATTGCTTGGGGGTGAGTGGCGAAAGGCCGTCGGCCATTTGCCACCTCCGCCTCACCCCACAACCAAGTCCAGAAGTGGCAAATTAACAGGGGCAGGCAGGGCAAGCGCCCGGGGTGCCCCTGTTATTTTTTGGTAGAGAGGACTGGCTGGAAACTGGGTCCGATCGCGGGCTCAGGCTCACCCTGACGCTCCCGCCCTGCGACTTCTGTCACTCCCTCCCCGATCAGCAAAGCCGCCACCGGCGCCAGGTGCAACAGCAGGCGATCCAGGGTGGCCCTAAGGTAAAGATGGAACTCGAAGGGAGAGGTGGGGGCCACCGCGTAGGCCAGGAGGATGGCCAGGAAATTGCCGCCCAGAAAGAGGGCCAGGAAAAGAATAGGGGTAGAGAAAATTTTCCTGCCGGAGAAGACCAACACCAGCCCGGTTGTCGGCCAGAGAATGCCAAAGAGGGTGGGGTTGATCAGAGCAAGTCCCAGGGCGGGGAGGGCCCGGAACAATTGGGGCCAATAAAACCCCAGGATATGGTCCGAGCCGGTTTCAATGCCGTGAGACAGGGCAAAAACCCGCCAGGGCAGGTAGCCCAGGAGCAGTCCGGCCACGGGCCAGCCCAGGGAAGCAAGGCGCCGGGCTAGAGTCGGCGGCCTGAGCCAGATAAGGGTGATTCCGGCCGCCAGCAGGATGGTGCCTGCGAGGGGCGCGCCCTCGAACTTGCTCCAAGTCAGCCCCGCAAAGAACAGGGCCGCCAGCGGCAGGGTCCGGGGGGGGGCGGCGTTGGTGAGCCAAAGATAGACCAGTCCTGTGGCGCCCAACGCGAAGTAGGTCATGGCCAGGTCGGCGTAGACGATGTGCAGGTGGGTGATGAAGGTGATGCCGTTTAAGGCAAAAAACGTAGTAACGCCCAGGGCCGGGGTGCGGGCCAGACCAAGGCGGCGGAGCATCCCGAAGAGCATCGCCAGCAGCGCCCCGCCCCAGAGGGGAAAGATCAGCTTCACCAGGTAGTCGTTTACTTGGCCCAGCCATAGATATAAATAGGTGAGGATCAGGGGCACCAGGTTGGGGTAATAGTTGTGGGCCTCAAAACCTTTAAAATCAATGGCGCCATTCAGGTAAAACACTTTGGCCTTGAAGCCCCAGATGGCGATACCATCCCAGGCCCAGAGGGGATACAGGACGGCCCGCAGCGTGACAAAAAGGCCGAGAACCGCCAAAAGCCCGATGAACAGCCAGTCCCAAAAGCTGTAGGGCGGTTTTCTGAGCTCGCTTTCTTTTGTTTCCCGGCCGGAAGAATGCGGCGCAGCAATCCATGATTTCCCCAGCCACCAGCCTCCCGCCAAAGCCAGGGGCGGCATTATTACCAACGGCAGGGAAAATTCAAGCTCAAGTCCGCTTAAGGCCAGCATCCACAAGGTGATCACCAGAGCTCCCAGGCCGAAACCGGCCGCGGCCCGTTCCAACCGGGTGAACCCCGGCACCAGCCCCGCGGCCAGGGAATAGCCCATTATCAGGATCCCGGCCAGTCCCAGAATCAGGCGGACTAGGAGCAGGGCGGCTTCAATCATAGAACCCTCCGCTGATCCGGGTCGGGTCCACCCGATAAACCAAGCCGGGGCCCGGGAGTTCCAGGCGTTCAGCCGCACCCAAATCCAGCGCGGCCTTCAGCCCGGAGCCCAGAGGCCCGCCGGCATCCCGCACGAAGATATAGGTCACCTGGTACTGGCGCAGAGTATAAAAAAGCTGGCTGGGGGGGGAGTCGGGCAAAAGCAACAGGTGCTGCCGCGGGTAGAGATGGTAGCGGGCCTCGATTTCCTTGCCGGCCTCGTAATTGTCCAGGAAAAGGTAGGCGGCCTGCGGTGGAACGATCCGGTTCAGGTCCCTGATCCAGAGGTAGAAAGGATCTTCCTGCCTGACCGCCGGTCCCCAGGCGCGGGTGTATAGCCGCCGGGTCAGGTCCTCGATGTCCCCCCGCAATTGCCAAGTCAGCCAGCCGAATTGGAGGGCGAAAAGAACGAGGACCAGGCGGAGCAGCCAGCGGTGCCCCGAAATTGTCTGGGTCGGAGAAGGGGTATCGGCCGCCGGTGACGTTGGTTTCGCCATGCCGCGTGACTGACCTCAATCAAAAAACCGGAAGCGCACAATGTGAAAGACGGCGGCGATGCCGTCCCGCCAGGTGATTTTTTTGCCGTGGGCGTAATCCCGGCCGTGGTAGCTGATGGGCACCTCGTAGACCCGCCAGTTGTTCTTGGCGATCTTGGCGGTGATCTCCGGCTCCACCCCGAAACGGTTGCATTTTATGACGAGATCTTTCAATACATCGGCCTTGAAGACCTTGTAACCCACTTCCATGTCCGAGAGGTTAAGGTTGGTGAACATGTTGGACAAAAAAGTCACACAGCGGTTGCCCATGTAGTGCCAGAAGTACAGCACCCGGTGGGGCTGCGCCCCGATGAGGCGGCTGCCGTACACCACGTCTGCCAGGTCCCGTTGAATGGGGTCCAGCAAGGCCGGGTAATCCACAGGGTCATATTCCAGGTCGGCATCCTGGATGATGACCACATCCCCGCTAACCTGGGCAAAACCGGTGCGCAAGGCCGCACCCTTGCCCTGGTTCTTGTCATGATAAAAAACCTTCACATTGTCGTATTGCCGGGAAAGCCGCTCCAGGATCTCCCGGGAACGGTCCACCGAAGCATCGTCCACCGCGATGATCTCCTTGTCATACGGAGTAGCCTGGACCCGGCGGAAGATTTCCTCCAGGGTAGCCTCCTCATTATAAACGGGAATCACAATGCTCAATTTCATTCAGCTTTACTCCTCCTGCCGCGAAATACCAGGGGACCACTATGAAGGTCCTTTAATTAAGCAAAAATCTCCGGCGATAACCCAATACTTTAGCAGAGCAGATAACCCGCCTGCAATAATACCGTCGGCCGCGGCTGTCGCAGAAGTTCCAATATATCAGTTTTAGACCGTCTCCTCAGGGATAAGTTAAGGCTATCGAAGGAAAGTCTTCAGCCGCCGAGGCTCACCATGGGGGAAATGGGATGGTCCGGCCTGGTTAAATGGGCGGGGGGGGAACAGGTTTTTTGCTCCATGGCCAAGCGGAACAGGCAGCGCAGTTCCGGTTCGTCGGCCCCGCGGCGCAAGGGGCCTTTGAGGTCCAGTTCCTGAGGCGAAAACAGGCAGGGCCGCAACCGGCCGGCGGCGGTAAGGCGCAGGCGGTTGCATTTCCGGCAGTGGTGCTGTGATACTGCGCTGATAAAGCCGATGGTCCCCTGAAATCCGGGGGGCTGGAGTATGCGGGCCGGACCTGCGGTAGGCTCGGAGGCCACCTCGGCCATCACTCCCAGAGCCAACAGCCGCCGGCGCACTTCCTTTATGGGCAGGAAGTGGCGGGTCCAGTGCTCCCGGGAGACGGTGGGCATAAACTCGATGAACCTCACCTGCAAGGGATAATCCCGGGCCAGAAGGGCAAAGTCCAGGAGTTCGTCGTCGTTCATCCCCTTCAGAACCACACAATTGACTTTGAGGGGCTGAAACCCCAGGTCCACGGCCCGCCACAGGCCGGCCATTACCTGGCGGAAAAGGTCGGCCCCGGTTATCTTCCGGTAGCGTTCGGCGTTCATGGTGTCCAGGCTCAGGTTCAGATGGCGCAGGCCCGCGGCGAACAGGTCCCGGGCCAGATCGGGCAGGAGCACGCCGTTGGTGGTCAGCGCGATCTCTTCCAGGCCGGAAACCTCCCGGAGCCGTCCCAGGAAGTCCACTACTCCCCGGCGGACCAATGGCTCGCCCCCGGTGACTCGCACCTTACGGATGCCGGCCCTGACCGCGGCCCGGGTCAGGGTCAGAAACTCCTCGTAGCGCAGAATTTCCGGCGCAGGAAGTTTCTCCCAGCCCTGTTGCGGGAGGCAGTAAAAACACCTCAGATTGCAGCGGTCGGTGATGGACAGGCGCAGGTAGTTAATGTCGCGGCCGGGGCTGACGCTCACGGAATACGTCCTGGAGTGATAAACTTTTCCTATGTCAAGTTTCGCGCCCTCTTCCCCCGGGGGGAACCGCTAATTTTCAGGGGGGACGCCAATTTCGGAAAGAAAAATGCCGCCGCCGGCTTCAGCCGGCGAAATATTGCTTTATTCCGGCCATACCTTGAAGCGCCGCCTAAAGGCTGCGGCTCCATTTGGTCTCCGGGTTTCGGCCTGGTTTTGCCCTAGGTCCCCTGGATCTCCAGGTAAATTGGTTCATAAGGAGTGTGAAACTTGACTTCCTAATATTATCATAAGAAAAGCGCTTAGGTATATTTTTTCCTTGACTGCAAGGAGCATATCTTTCATGATACATTGGCAAAGCCAACGGGTCCCCACGCGTGGGGATAAGAGGGAAGCCGGTGAAAGTCCGGCACGGTCCCGCCGCTGTAACCGGGGACGAAACCTGCATACCGCCACTCTGCCCGGAAAGGGCAGGGGAAGGCGCAGGGAGTAGAACGATCCGGAAGTCAGAAGACCTGCCCGTTCGGCTGGCCGGCGTCCCCGCGGCAGGGACTGAAGGCCGGTCCGGGGTTTAGACCCCGGATCCCCCTGGGAATAAGAAAGCTGGGTGCACTCCCTGGGTCATATGACCCAGGGTTTTTTTTTGCCACCAGGGGCGGCGGGCCGGCATCAGGGAGGGGTCCCCTCCCGCTATCCCATTACCTCTTGGAGGTCTTATGAGACAAGGTCTTATCGTGTACCTGGTGGGGAGCCAGCCGCTCCCGGAAGCCTTTGACCCGAAGGACGCAGGCCGCGCCTTGGGCCATCCGGCCGATCGGGTGGAACTGGTGTCACGGGATGCCGGCTTTTTCTCTGTGGAGGACGCCTGGCACTTCCTGGCTACCCAAGGAGGCTGCGGCCGCATTGATCTTATGGTGGCTGAAGCCGAGGGCCAGTCCGGCCTGCGCCCTTTGAGCCCCGCAGTGCGGCTGTGTGGGTAAAAAAGCAGGGGCGAGGCCGGCCTCGCCCCCATTAGCTCGAAAATGCCGCGGGATGCGGCCTTTAACTTCGCGGCGGCACAGGTTAAAGCCTAGGCCGCCGGATTAACGGAAATACTTAGGGGCCAGAATATTTCACTCCTGTCTAAGGGAGTAATCAGGAGGAAAAGGAGAAGGGAGAACATCATGAGAACGCGCTGGGGTTTAGTGGGAATGGTGATTTTTTGGGGGATGCTTTTCCAGGAAAGCGCTTGGACCGAGACAATGGCGCCGGAGGCCGTGGAACTGGAACCGGTGGTGGTGACGGCCACCGGGACTGACGTGCCCCTCAAGAGAAGCACCCAATCAGTCACGGTAATTACCGAAAAGGAGGTCCAGGAGCGCCAGGCTGTGCGGGTGGAAGAAATGCTGCGCTACGTGCCCGGGGTTACCGTCAGTCAAAGCGGCAGCCAGGGCGGCACGACCTCTCTGTTCCTCCGGGGGGGCAATGCCAACCAGACCCAGGTGTTGTTCAACGGCATCCAGATGAATGATGCCGGGGGCGATTTCGACTACAATGCCCTGACCACCGACAATTTGAGCCGCATCGAGGTGGTCCGGGGCCCCATGAGCGCCATGTACGGAGCGGACGCTATGGTGGGGGTGGTCAACATCATGACCCAAAAAGGCGCGGGGCCGCCTACCCTGAACCTGGCCGCCGGCGCCGGACCCCATGTGGAAAACGGTTGGCTCCGGGAAGAATATCGGGCCAGCCTCCTGGGCTCTTATAAAACCTTCAGCTATTCCTTCGGTTACAGCCACGTCTTTGATCCGGGCATCCTTTCCCTAAACAACAAGTTTCGCAACGACACCATAGTGGCCCGCCTGGATTGGGATCCCCTGGAAAATCTGTCCCTTACTTATTACAGCTACATGTTGACCAGCTTCTTCGGTTTCCCCACGGTTAACGGCGGGGATCTGCTGGACCGCCGGAGCGTGGGCGGGCCGGGCCTTGATCCCAACCAGAACAGCACCAAACAGGACACCGTCCAGGGACTGACCGTCAACTATTGGCCCTTCCCGTGGTGGCAGAACCAGCTCACCCTGGGCTTGAGCGTCCGCAACCGCCACCTCGATAACCCAGCCAACCCTACGGCCACAGATATCGATGCCTTATTCGGCTCCTTTAATTCCCAGAACCTGGAGCGCCGCTACAGCCTCAACTATCTGTCCAATTTCCGCCATGGTTCCCCTGATAAAGTGGAAAGCATCGCCACCTTGGGGTTTTATGCCCGGGAGGAGAATCTCAAGCAGTGGATCTGGACCGGTCAGGGCCTCTTTGCAACGACCACCAACACCTTTCTGGGAACCCGGCGGGGGGCCACCGCGTATTACGCCCAGGAGCAGTTGAACTTCAAAAAGCGGCTGTCGCTGGTGGGAGGCTTCCGGGTGGAAAACAGCAGTGTTTTTGACGCCCCTCAATTCATCCCCCGAGGGTCGGCTTCGCTCTACTTCCCGGAGACCAACACCGTCCTCCGGGCCGGCGGAGGCAAAGCCATCAAAGAGCCCACCTTTCTGGAAAGTTTTTCCCGGAGCCAGACCTCCAAGGCCAATCCCAACCTCAAGCCCGAACGCAATACTTCCTGGGAAGTGGGCCTGGATCAATATTTCTTCCACAACAACTGCCAGATAAGCGTCACCTATTTTGAGAATTATTTCACTGACCTGATAACCTTTGTCCCGCGGCCTTTTCCTCAATTGTCCAGCTTCGAAAACATCGGCGCGGTACGGATAGCCGGGCTGGAATCCGCCGTTCGGGTCAGCCCGGTCAAGGGCCTCACCCTGGGGCTGGTTTACACCAACCTCTTTACCAGGGTCACTGACGACGGGGGCGTCAACAGCCTTTTCTTCCAGAGCGGGAAGCCTCTGTTGCGCCGGCCCCGGAACACTTTCAGCTTTGTGCTGAACTATGCCCGGGATCGCCTGAATCTTAACCTCACCGGCCTGTACACCGGCTGGCGGGATGACACCCGTTTTACCTTCACTGCCCCATTCTTCTTCAATTCCGCCCGGGTGACGAATAGCGACAATTTCGTCCTGAACTTTACGGGAACCTACGATCTGGTGCGGAATTGGGGCTACGCCAATACGGTTCAGCTCTGGGTACGGCTGAACAACCTTTTGGACGAGCGCTATCAGGAGGTCTATGGCTACTCTTCCCCCCGGTTTTCCATGCTAGGGGGTGTGCGGGTGATTTTTGGCCTGAAACCGGACAGCGGCGACAAGAAAAAGACCGCCCAGGCCCTTATGCCGCCGTTACGGAGCAAATTCTCCCCGGGATTCTCAGCCAATGTCGCGGAAGGCAACCGGATTTAATTCACGCGGAAATCCAGGCGTTTCTCATCCATGCCGTACCCGGTGCTGACCCGGGTGACTATGGTATAGGTGCCTGGAGCAGCGTCTTTGGGCAGGGTGAAATTAAGTTTTTGCACATATGTGCCGTTGCTGTTGTTGGCGTCCATGGCCTTCACCCTCCCCAAAGACTTGCCCTGAAACAGGAGTTCCCTGGAGATGGTGATGGGGATGGGCAGGTTCTCCGGGGTCAGGATGGTAAAGGTGGTGGCCAGGGTCATGATGGCTCCGGGGAAGGCCTGGTTCGGGGTGAGCTGCACGTCGTCCAGGCGAATGACGCAGCCTCCGGTGGGGCAATAATTGTGGCGCTCCAGCGCTTGCTCCCGTTCCCAGATTTTCTGGGTCTGATAGCGGTCCCAGACAATGCCGCCCCCAGGCTTCTGGGAGGGATTAAAGACCCAGCCGCCGCTCCCGAGGACCAGGAGGGCCACCAGCCCCATTTCTAAACAACGTCCTGCTGCCGTCATGTCTTGCTCCTTTCGGCGCCATTCCCCGCGGGCCTGCAGCCTGGGAAATGACTAACCGCGATTAGGCCCATTGCTCCGGAACGGGCATAACGGGGGTGGGGGGAGGGCAGGGAGCCGCCGAGTGCGACCCTTGGACCCTGGACCTTGGACTTTTCAAGTTCCACCCCCCTCCGGATGATAATCCCCCTTGATTTGCGGCCGCTTGGGGATTTCCACGATAAATACCGCCCCTTCTCCGGGACGGCTTTTGGCCAACAAGCGTCCCTGGCACTTTTCCAGTAGATGCAGGCTCACCTTGAGGCCCAGGTGGGTGCTCTCCACATCCCGGCGGTTGCTGGGAAGCATTAACTGGTGCTGGAGTTGGACAAGGTCCAGGCCAGGGCCGTTATCCTCCACTTCCACCAGGACCTGGTGATTTTCGTCTTTGACCCTGACCTGGATGTGGTCGGCGTTTTTCATGGCATTGGTCAGGAGGTTCTGGAGAATCACCTCCATCAGGTGGGGGTCGAAGGCCAAAATCAGGGGTTCCCGGCTTTCCCCTAAAGGCAGACCGTTGATTTCCACCCGGATATGTTTTTCCCGGAAGCGGAGGGCCAGGAGGTCCTGGAGGCAATGTTCCAGAAAGGCGAAAAAGTCCCGGGGCTCCAGGGCCGGCGTATCGCTGGTGAGGGCTCGTAAGAATAACAATTCCTGGCCCAGAGTGTGAGTCAAGCGCCGGGAGGTTTCCTCCAGGATGGCCACGCTTTGCTGCAAGGAGTCAAAATCCTGGTAGAACTGGCTGTAGGTAAGACATTCTTCCCGGGCGCAAGCCGTAAAATGCTCCTCAAGATTGGCCATTTTTCGTCTGATGCGAGTGGAAAATCCCTCTATGCCCAAGGCCAGGTTCTTATAATGATGCCTGAGAGCGGTCACCTGGAGCTCAAATTCGTGGTGCAGGGTGTCCAGGCGAAGCCGGTTCTCCTGGATGCGTTGGAAGATGCGTCCCAGGATCAGCCCCGCCAGGCCGCCCCCCAGGCCGTAAAGGAGGACGATGGGCCAGATATGCGGCTGGAGGGCCTGGCTGAGGGCTTGGGCAGGATCAAGAGGGACGCCGAAGGTGAAATGATCATGAATCAGGTTGATTATCATGACCAGGGGATAAAGCACCAGGGCTGCCACACTCCCGCCGAGAAGCAGGCCAATCCAGGGATAAGACGGAGAGCGCCCCTTGGGTGTGTAGGTTTTGAGAACTGTGAAATCGCCCGCAACAGGCCTCACGGCGCCTCCCCGGAAAAGAACCGCCGGGCTCCCATAAAGGAAATCCGCCAAACCTCTTCGTCCAGGTTGCTGATTTGCACCCCCCGGGGGGAGGCATGGATGAACCGGCCGTTCCCAAGATAAATGCCGTTGTGGCAGATCTGGGAAACGTAGCTCGAGGGCAGCATGCCAGCCAGATAAGGACCTGACTTGCTGATTTGGCAATAACGGTTGAAAAACACCACGTCGCCGAAGCGCAGCCGGCTGCGGGGGACGGGCCGGCCCGCGTTGTACTGGTCGATCACGGTGCGGGGCAGGAACAGCCCCAGCCGTTGAAAGGCCGCCATCACCAGCCCGGAGCAATCCACCCCGGCGGGGGAGATGCCCCCGGGACGATAGGGCGCGCCGAAAAATTCAGCTATGGCCCGCTCCAGGGCCGATTCCTGGGGCGTAACCGGGGAGGGGGGAGGGGGGGGCAGGGGTGGCACCTGAGGCTTTCTGGGGGCCCGGGCGCAGCCCCATAGAACCAGGAATGCAGCCAGGGCCACAAACAACCAGACCTTCCGGCGATGGTCCCCTTTGCCCGCCAAGGAGTTCAGCTCCTTTTGGTTTTGAGTCAATCAGCTTCTTTCTTCTCAGGCCCGGGTTGCAGCCTTGCCGACCAATGCTCAATATCTTGATATCTCTATAAATTATTGCTTTCAAGAAAAATCTTCAGCAAATTTTCTCAGTGCTCCTGCAAAACCGCGGATAGCGTCCGGGCCGCGACGGCTACCCCGTATCCGTTCCAGTGACTGTCGTCTTTCCAGAAGGTCAGCTTGCCTTCCGGGAGGAGACGCCGGGATTCTTCCTGCAAAGGGCCGGTGAGATTCACGCACCTGACCCCCAGCCCCTCGGCCAGCGCCTGCACGTACTGCCATTGGGCCTCAGGCAGGGGCGGCCGCGGTCCTCCTTCCAATAGATTATAGTAAACCCGAAACTTTGTCGGAATAAAGAAAATTCCTGCCAAGTGGTCCTTGATGCGGGCCAGCTTGAGGGGGAAATCCTCGCCGGCGTGGTAGGACCGGCGTTGAGTTGCCGCCATGTAGGCATTGAGAAAACCCAGGTAATGGTTTCCGGGACCCTGCAATTGCAATACTGTGACCCGGGAATGAGGCTCGGGCGCAAGCTGTTGGCGAAGAAGGTGATAAAACGAAAAAAAGTAACGGTAGATCAGGAGTTCCCGGAGATACTGTTGCGCTTCCTGGCGTGCGATTTTAAAGGAGGACGGCGCCGGGGTCCCTGACTGGGCCGGGCTGATCCGGCCGGGCCGGGGCAGGGGAAAATCGTTGCCTTCAAAGAGAAACAGCAAGACCCGGGCGCTGCTCCCCGGATGGGTCTGGAAGAAACCCTGAACATAGCGGACATAACTGTGCAGTTCTCCGGGAAAGGCAAGATTATAGGCAGCGATGCCATAATCCCGCTTAAGCCGGTTGCTGAGGAGATCCTCCTGAGTATTGCCGCTGCCGGCGATAAAGGAATCGCCCACCAGGAGAATTTTCTCGCCGCGGTAGTCCGAGTCATTGCGGAAGCCCAGGGAATCAATGTGGTAGCGGACCCGGCGGGGCTCGGCGATGAGGGGCAGGGTTTTGCGGTCCAGGGCCACCAGGTCGCCGAAGGGGACAACCAATTCCCCCTGCCGCGCCCTCTTGTACCGGCCATGCCCCCGACGGTAGTCGAAGGTGGCCAGCAGGTCGTCAGGGGTGCGATACAGGCGGGCGGGGTCAAGAAAGTGCAGGAGAATTTCCAGGAGGATAAGGGCTGCCAAAATTCCGCTGGCCACGGTCAGCAATTTCAGGGCCAACAGGTGCAGGCGGCTTGAGGGCGGTTCGGTCATCTGGGGGCTGGACCAGGCGAATTTTTGAGGAAACTGTCAAAAACCTGATTCAAAGTTCTGTTAAGGATGCGCTCGGAAACCCCCGAACGGCGGGCGGGGACGCCTTCCCGACCAGCCTTATTATCGAGTGAATGCCCGGAGTTCCAAGGGCAATTGGCGGTGCTGCAGGCTTTCAGGCCGGCATCGCCCTGCGTCGGGTTTTTACCGAAAACCGCAAATGCTACTACTCCAGTCGCGGGAAAAGGGCCTTGCTGGGGCTGAGAAGGGCCTTCGGGGGCAGCCCCCCCCACTGCAGCAACTCAGGGAAGGTCCGGTTCTGCCAGGAAGACTCCAGACCCAGGTGGTGCCCCATTCTCCGGGTGCTGGCGGGCATGACCGGCCGCAGAAGCACCGCCAGAAACCTGAGACCCTCCAGCAGGTGATACAGGACCGTGTCCAAGCGGGGCTGGCCCGCCGGGTCCTTGGCCAGTTCCCAGGGCGCCGTGGCCACGATATAGCGGTTGAGATGCCCCACCAACTCCCAGACCCGGGCCAAGGCCTTGGGGAACTCCAACTCCGGGAAGAGGCGGAGGAAGTCGGCGGCTGTCTCCCGGGCCTGCTCGGCCACCTCCCGGTCCAGGGCTTCCAAATCCTGGGGGGCCGGCACTGTGCCGCCGCGGTACTTGAAGGCCATGCCCAGGCTGCGGGCAAAGAGGTTCCCCAGGTCGTTGGCCAGATCGGCGTTGATGCGGCTGCGCAAGGCCTCTTCGCTGAAGGTGGCGTCCAGGCCGTACACCATCTCCCGCAGGAAAAAATACCGGACCTGGTCTATGCCGTACTTTTCCACCAAGGCCAGGGGTTCCACAACATTGCCCAGGCTTTTGGACATTTTCCCGGCGGCGATCTGCCAGTAGCCGTGGACGTGAAGTTGCCGGAAAGGCTCGATACCCGCAGCCTTGAGCATGGTGGGCCAGTAGATGGCGTGGGGCTTCAGGATATCCTTGGCGATGAGGTGATGGGCCTCGGGCCAGAATTTCCGGTAATCAGCCCCGTGCGGGTAGCCCAGGCCCGTCAAATAGTTCAGGAGGGCGTCGAACCAGACATAAGACACGTAACGGTCATCGAAGGGCAGCGGAATGCCCCAACTGAGGCGCTGTTTGGGCCGGGAAATGCACAAATCTTCGAGGGGTTCCCGCAGAAAGCCCAATACCTCATTTCTATAACGTTCGGGGCTGATCCAGTCGGGATAATCCTCGATATAACCCAGGAGCCATTCCTGGTAGCGGCTCATGCGGAAGAAATAGTTCTCCTCCTTGATGAAGGTGGGCGGCTTCCGATGGTCGGGGCACTGGCCATCTTCAAGCTCCCGCTCCAGGTAAAAGCGTTCGCAGCCGAAGCAATACAAGCCGCCGTACTCGCCGAAGTAAATGTCTCCCTGCTGGTACAGACGGTCCAGAATTTCCTGCACCACTTTCACGTGGGATGGCTGGGTGGTGCGGACAAAGACGTCATAGCTGATGCCAAGTTCGTCCCAGGTCCGGCGGAAGGTGTCGCTGATGCGGTCCACAAAATCCTGGACCGACAGCCCTGCTTTGGCGGCGGCCTCCAGGACCTTGTCCCCATGTTCGTCGGTGCCGGTCTGGAAGCGGGTTTCCTCCCCCATAAGCCGGTGAAACCGGGCCAGGGCGTCGGCCACAATAGTGGTGTAGGCATGCCCCAAGTGAGGCTCGGCATTCACATAATAAATAGGTGTGGTGACGTAAAAAGCCATGGCAGCGGCAGCGTCGGGAGCCGCCCGGGCAATCCTGCCCCCAAGCCGGGTGGTGATGGCAAGGCTTGCGGCTGCACGGTCCGGAAAGCCTTTGCCACCTAATCCTAAGGGGTCTGCCGTCCGGGCGCCATGATTATCCTTGTTTCTCTTTAAGTTCCTTGAGACGTTCTAGGGCCCTTTCCAGCAGGGGCTTGTCAGTGGCCGGATTGGCCTCCTGGAGGAAGGTCCGGTAAGCCCCCCGGGCCTCAGGCAGGCGCCCCAGCTTTTCCAGGGCCCGGCCTCGGTTGTATTGGGCCCGGACAAATTTCGGGTCAAGGGTAAGCGCCTGGCTGAAGTCCTCCAGGGCAAGCTGAGCCTGTCCCAAGTGGAGTCGAGCCAGACCCCGGTTATGAATGATCTCCGGGTTGTTCGGCTTGAGTTTCAGGGCTCGCTCGTAATCTTGGAGGGCCTCCTGGTATTTTTCCTGGTCGAGATAGGCATTGCCCCGGTTGTAATACAGTTGCCAGTCTCCGGGTTTAAGCTTCAGGGCGGCGGTGTAATCCGCCACGGCCTTGGCCGGTTGGCCCAGCATGGTGTAGACCCGGCCTCGATTATACAGGGCCTCGACCGATTTGGGGTCCAAAGCCAAGGCTTTGTCAAGGTCTTTGAGCGCCTTGTCCAGTTGGCCTTGAAGAACATAGGCCTCCCCCCGGTTGACATAAGCCGCCGCCCACTCCGGGTCGAACTCCAGGGCCTTGGTAAATTCCGCCTCGGCCTTAAGCCCATCCCCGGCCTGGAGGGCGGCCACCCCTTCGGTAAAGTTCTTTTCTGCGCTTTCCTGAGTGGGGTTTGCCGGCGCCGCGCCGATAAAAACCACAGCGGCCGCCAGCACCGCCAGAACCCCTAAGATACGGTTTGTGATCATGAGACCCTCAATTCCATGAAATAATTTCTGAGTTAGTACCGGATTTTCACCAAAAAGAAAAGCGCGGCGGCCATGAAAATCCATCCTGGCAAGGTGAAACAAGCCTTTGCCTGGTTCTTTGAAGAGCAGCCCGGCAAGAGTTCTCCATTTTTCCCCGGGAGCATGAATTGCGGCCGTACCGGGGCTTTAATTATAAAGGCAAGCCCCTCCCAAGGCCCCCAATAGTTGGCCCTTTCCTAAATAAGGAGCTTATCAGCGGACAGTGCCCGGCCCGCCGCACTCTTCCCGCGCGGCCAAAATAAATTCGTCATGCGTCGCGTCCTGGGCCAGCCCCGGGCAGGCCTCTTTGGCGGCCGCGAATTCGTCGGCGTGCTCGAGCAGCGCCTGAAGAAAGGGCCACTCCCGGCAGATGCGGGGTTTGACCGGGTGGACGCGGCAGAGCCCGTCTGTCTGCAAGATGCAGACCCCGTTCAAGGTGGCTACTTGCGGCCCCAGCGGTGTGTCCACCAGGCAGCGCGCGGTAAACTCTTCCAGAGGAAGACCCAGGTGGGACGCCATGGCGGTAAGTTCCGCCGGGGTTACCAGAATGCCCCGCTCTCCCCGGCAGCATTCACCGCACTGCCTGCATAAAAATACGGGACGCTTCCCGTTATTCTGCATGCGTTCCCCCATTGGCAAGGGCCTTGAAGCCCCTCAATCGGTCTCGGCCTACCCGCCCGCCCCAAAGGGCGGGGTGGGCCGCCCGCGGTGATCAGACATTCTTCAGCGGCGGCTGGCCGGTGGATTCCAGCACGCTCCGCCATAGGGGCGAGTCGAGGTCCACTTCCTTGGTCTTCCCCACGGTGGCCTTGATGGGGACATGCACAAAATGGCCGTGCCAACGCGAGACCAGCATGGCGGTCTTCCCGGCCATGCCGGCGTGCACCGCGTTCTGGCCCAAAAAGCCGCAATAAATGCGGTCATTGTAATTGGCGGGCATGCTGCGGATCATGTAGCTTGGGTCGATGTATTTCAAGTTGACCTCCATATTCCGGGAGGCCAGGTGCTGACGGATCCGCTCGGACAGATAGAGACCGATATCCCCGGGTTTGATATTGCCTGACGCGTCCCGGGGCAGTTCTTCTTTCTTGAAGAATTTCTGACCCGCGCCTTCGGCGGCCAGGATGACGGCATGGCCCCGCTGCTTCAGCCGCTGCTCCAGGCAGGCCAGGAGCCCCTGGTCGCCGTCCATGTCAAAGTCAGATTCGGGGATGAGGACAAAATTCACCTCCCGCAAGGCCAGCGCGGCGTTGGCGGCGACAAAGCCGGCGTAGCGGCCCATGAGCTTCACCAGGCCGACGCCATAGGGCGCGCCCAACGCCTCCGTGTGGGCGGCGCGAATGGCGTCGGTGGCCATCTCCACCGCGGTATCAAAGCCGAAGGACCGGGCTACCAGGGGAATATCGTTATCGATAGTTTTAGGAATAACGATGACGCTTTTTTTCAGGCCCCTGGTCTGGATCTCCTCGCTGATAAGATTTGCCGCCCTGAGGGTGCCGTCCCCCCCGATGAGGAAAAGTAGGCTGATGTTCAAGCGTTCCAGGGCGTCGACGATCTCCCCGATGTCTTGGGCGCCCCGGGAAGAGGACAGGATGGTGCCGCCGTAGTTGTGGATATCAGCCACCTCTTCGGGAGTCAGACGCATAAGATCGTGGCCGTACTTGGGAATGAAGCCCTGAAAGCCATAGCGCACCCCGTAAATGTGACGCACATTATACAGATGGTGCAGCTCCAGGACAATGGCCCGGATGACGTCATTGGTGCCGGGGCACAGGCCGCCGCAGGTGGCGATGGCGCAGTGCACTTTGGAATAATCAAAATAGATTTTGGCCCGGGGGCCCGCCATTTCAAAGGTGAGGGGCTTTGCTCCAGGATCAAGCTGTTCCAAATAATCCAGGGTGTCATACACCAGCGCTTTGTCTGAATCCGCGACGAAACTTTTTTCCACGAGCTTGCCATTGCGGGTGAACAGGGGAATGCTTTTGATGGGTGAATCGATCTTGGCTTCCCCCAGAGAAGGTATCGTGGTGTCGAAGTGTTCAAATTTATAAGGTCGCTCGTTTTTGACCTTTCCCTTGCTCATGTGGTTGCTCCCCGGTTATGATGTCGGGAGTAAAAATGCCTCCATTCATCACTCCCAGCTGTGGAAATAAAAGGGGGCTTAAGCCTACCAGGTTTCGTTCATGGCCTCCAGTTCGTCCTTTAGTTCCCGGCTCATAAGTTTTTTGACGGCGTCCCTGGGAGCCAGGCCCTCATAAAGGATCTGATAAACCGCCTCCGCCAAAGGCATTTCCACCCCCAGACGCTGACTGAGCAGGTGGAAGGCTCGGGCGTTTTTCACCCCTTCAGCCACCATCTGGGTGCTGGCCAGGATCTGTTCCAAGGTTTCCCCCTGCCCCAGCCTCAGTCCCACCTGGAAATTCCGGCTCTGACGGGAGGAGCAGGTGAGGACCAGATCCCCCAGACCCCCTAAACCGGCCAGGGTCATGGGATTGGCCCCCAGCCGCAGGCCCAGGCGGGTCATCTCCGCCAGGCCCCGGGTAATGAGGGCGGCCCGGGAATTGTCTCTCAGGCCCATGCCTTCGAGAATGCCGGTGCCGATGGCGAAAATATTCTTAAGCGCGCCTCCCAGTTCCACGCCGGTGACGTCATAGCTCGTGTATACCCGGAAATACGAGGTGGAAAACAGGCGCTGGAGACGATGGGCCACCTTGTTGTCCCGGCAGGCGATGGTCACCGCGGTGGGATACTTCTGAACCACTTCCCGGGCGAAGCTGGGGCCCCCCAGGACAGCGTAAGGCACCTGGGCCCCCAACACCTCCCTTACCACCCCATCCATGGTCAGCAGGGTTTCAGTTTCAATACCCTTGGTGGCCGAGAGCAGCACGGACTCCGGCGGCAGATAAGGGGCCGATTTCCTCAATATGTCCCTGAAAACGTGCGAGGGCACTGCCATGACGACCACTGCGGCCCCGCGTAAGGCTTCGGCGAAATCCTGAGTGTAGCTGATGCGGGAGGAAAGGCGCACGTCCGGGAGAAAAGTGGCATTGATCCGATCCCGGACAAGTCCCTGGTAAACTTCGGGCTCGAACACCCACAACCGGACGGTATAGCCTTTTTCTCCCAGAAGCTGGGCCAGGGTCGTGCCCCAACTGCCGGCGCCGATGACGGCCAGGGTTGACGGGGGGTGGGGATCAGGAGCCGGCTTCGCCGTCATCACCCTTCTCCACCACCTTGGCCACGCTCACCACCTTTTCCTCGGGGTCGGCGTCCATCAGCTTTACGCCCTGGGTGACCCGGCCGACAATGGGAATGTCCTGAGCCGCGATGCGGATGATTTTACCCCGGTCGGTGACCAACATTATTTCATCGTCTTCCCCTAACTGCAGGAGGCCGAGCACCGGGCCATTTTTCGGGGTGATATGAAGCCCTTTCACTCCCTGGCCGCCCCGATGGTGCCGGGGATAGGCATCGGCCCGGGTGCGCTTGCCAAAACCCCGCTCCGTTACGGTCAGAATTATTCCTTCGGGCTGAACCACCTCCATGCCCACCACCGCATCCGGTTCGGACACATCAATCCCTTTGACGCCTCGAGCGGCCCGGCCCATATCCCGGACCTCATCGGCCAGGAAGCGAATGACTTTGCCCAGGCGGGTTCCCAGGAAGATATCCTGCCCCGGTTCGGCCAGGCCCACGCCGACCAATTCGTCGCCCTCGTCCAGGTTGATGGCGATGATGCCCCCTTTCCGGGGGCGGGAAAAGTTCATGAGCTCCGTTTTCTTGACGATGCCCTGTTTGGTGGCCATGACCAGGGACGCGCCTTCCACGAATTCCTTGACCGGCAGGATGGTGGCCAGCTTGTCTTCCGGAGCCAGCTTCAGCAGGTTGACAATGGCCCTGCCTTGGGCCGTGGGGGAACCGGGAGGGATTTCGTGGACTTTGATCCAAAAGACCCTCCCCGTATTGGTGAAGACCAGGAAATAGCTGTGCATGGTGGCCACGTAAAGTTGGGAGACAAAGTCGTTTTCCCGGGTCAGCATCCCGGTCCGCCCTTTGCCGCCCCGGCGCTGGCTGCGGTAGATGTTGAGGGGCGTGCGCTTGATGTAGTTACGGTGGCTGATGGTGACCACCATCTCTTCGTCGGCGATCAGGTCCTCATCGGTAAGTTCCCGGGCCTGACGGATGATCTCGGTCCGGCGCTCATCGCCGAACTTCTCTTTCAGTTCCCGGAGTTCTTCGGCGATCAAGGCCTTGACCTGGGCCTCCTCCGAAAGGATCAGGCGGAAGCGGGCGATGGCCGTTTCCAATTCCTTGGCCTCATCCACGATCTTCTGGCGCTCGAGGCCGGTCAGGCGGGCCAGGCGCATGTCCAGGATGGCCTGGGCCTGGAGGTCGTCGAGGCCAAAGCGGCTTATCAGTTGTTCCTTGGCGGTGGCGGTGTCGGGGGCGGCCCGGATGAGGTCGATGACTTCGTCCAGGTGGTCGAGCGCGATGAGCAGGCCGGCCAGGATATGGGCTCGGGCTTCGGCCTGCTTGAGTTCATAGCGGGTGCGCCGGATGATCACCTCCTGGCGGTGGGCCAGGAAGTGGCGCAGGAGGTCCCTGAGGCTCAGAAGCTCCGGGCGGTTCTCCACAATGGCCACCAGGTTGATGCCGAAGGTGACCTGCATCTGGGTGTGGAGATAGAGCTGGTTCAGGATGGTCTGGGCGGGCTCATCCTTCTTGAGCTGGATCACCACCCGCAAACCTTCCCGGTCGGATTCGTCCCTGATCTCCGAGATGCCTTCGATCTTTTTGTCTTTCACCAGCTCGGCGATGCGCTCGATCAGGCGGGCCTTGTTGACCTGGTAGGGCAGTTCCCGCACCACCAGGGCCTCCCGGCCCCCTTTGCGCTCGATGGTCACCTTGGCCCTCAGGCGGATGAGGCCTTTGCCGGTGGCGTAAGCCTCAGCGATGCCTTCGGCTCCGTAAATGTAGCCGCCCGTGGGGAAGTCCGGCCCGGGCAGCAGGGCCATGAGTTCCGGCAAGTCGATTTGGGGGTTGTCGAGATAGGCCAGGAGGGCCTCGCAGACCTCATCCAGGTTGTGGGGCGGGATGTTGGTGGCCATGCCCACCGCGATGCCGGAGCCGCCGTTCACCAAGAGGTTGGGGAGCCGGTTGGGCAGCACCAGGGGCTCCTGCAGAGAGCCGTCATAATTGGGGACGAAGTCCACCGTGTCCTTGTCCAGGTCCTGCAAAAGCTCGTGAGCCAGACGGGAGAGGCGCACCTCGGTGTACCGCATGGCCGCAGGTGCGTCGCCGTCGATGCTGCCGAAGTTTCCCTGGCCGTCCACCAAGGGATAGCGCAGGGAGAAGTCCTGGGCCATGCGCACTACGGCTTCGTACACCGCGGTATCGCCGTGGGGATGGTATTTGCCGATGACGTCGCCCACAATGCGGGCGCTTTTGCGGTAAGGCCGGTTCCAGTCGTTGCCCGCCTCGCTCATGGCGTAGAGGATGCGCCGGTGCACCGGTTTCAGGCCGTCCCGCACGTCCGGCAAGGCCCGGCCGATAATGACGGACAAGGCATACTCGAGGTACGACTTGCGGATTTCGTCCTCGATATTAATAGGTACGTGTCGTGCTTCCATGTTAAAAAGTTTCAATTGGTCCAGGGTTGAATTTCCTTAAAAAATTGGGGAAAAAACAGTTTTGTTGATCAGGCGCCAAATTCACCTTTTGAAATTCCGGATTGGGAGTGATTGATAATAGTGTGCCGACCCTCAATTTCTTGTGGTCTGGAACTGGAACTGTTATGGTGCAATACCAAACCGAACAGAGAAAATTCTGCAATCCCGCGCCGGCAAAAATCTGCAAATTTCTCCCGTTCCAGGGGAAGGGGTAATTTCATGGCGTTATCGTCGTCTGGTAGACAAACCTGTCGTTTTCCACTTTTATAATAACCACGCCCTTGATGGGGTTGTGGTCCGACCCTATGGTGATAGTCCCGGAAACCCCGGGGAAATCCCGAGTTTCGGCCAGGGCCTGGGCGATTTTGCTGCCGTCCAGGGAGTCGGCCCGGGCAATAGCGTTTAATAAGAGGAAATAGGAGTCTGCCCCCAGGGCGGGAAACGCGCCCAATTCTTTCTTATGCTGATCTTCGTAAGCCTGGCGGAAATCCTTGGCCAGTTGCGTGGCTGCCTGATCCCGGTGAAAGGGCGCGGTGAAATACATGCCGTTCACCGCGGGTCCCCCCAGGGTGATCAATTCCGCCACCTGGGCCCCGTCGCCCGTGAGGATGGGAATCTGGACCCCCAGGTTTTTCAACTGCCGGGCCAGCAGCGCATCTTCGGCGTAATAGTTGGGGGCATAGATCAGGTCAGGCTGTTGGGCCTTGATGGCCGCAATCTGGGCACTGAAATCCTGGTCCCCTGTCTGGATATGGGTCATGGAGACAATCTCGCCGCCCAGGCGTTTGAATTCCCGCATGAAATACAGGGACAGGCCCACGCAATAATCCTGAGCCTGGTCGATAATCACCGCCACCCGCTTGGCTTTGAGGTGCTCCCAAGCGTAGCGGGCCGCCACCTTGCCCTGGAGGTCGTCAGCAAAACAGGCGCGGAACGCGAATTGTTTGTTTTGGGTTACCAAGGGGTTGGTGGCGGTGGGGGAGATATTGGGGATCTGGGCCCGCTCGGCAATGGGGGCTCCGGCCAGGGTATCGCTGCTGATGACCTCCCCGATAATGGCCGACACCTGGTTTTTCTCAATGAGCCGGCTCACCGCGTTGGCCGCCTCCATTTTGTCGCTCTTGGTGTCCACCAGGGCCAGTGTGACCTCCTGGTCCAGTACCTTGGGTTTGAGCTGATGGGCGATCTGCACCCCCTCCCAAACCATCTGCCCCATAGCCGCCGCCGACCCGGTCATGGGCAGGTAACAGCCAACGGTGATCCGGGCGGCGGCCGGGGACGCCAGGAGCCCCCAAACCGCAAGGGTTGCCAGTACCAACCGACCAAGATTGAGGAAAATCACACGGTGCTCCTGCCCAATTGCGGAAATATGCTGGAAGCCAGAGGACATTTCCTTAACAATTTATCATAGCATAAAACTATCTAAGCCCAAAGGATTCCTGTAATCTTAAAACCAAAGGCAGGATGCCGGTCGGGGGTTTGAGCCAGGTAAAAATATTGCTTGATGGTTCAAGGCGGAAAGCACCTTAGGAGGAAGGTATGGAATTGCTTACGGTAAAAATGGAAATTCCCGAAAATGCCAACCTTATTCTGGGCCACAGTCACTTTATCAAAACGGTGGAAGATTTGTATGAAATCCTGGTGGGGACGGTGCCGGGCAGCCACTTCGGTTTGGCCTTTTCAGAAGCCTCAGGGGAATGCCTGATCCGGGTAGAGGGCAATGATGAGGAATTGTTGGCCGCAGCGATTAAAAACGCCCAGAACCTGGCCGCGGGCCACACCTTCAACATTCTCCTCAGGAATGCCTTTCCCATCAATATGCTGAACGCCATTAAACTCTGTCCGGAGGTCTGCCGCATCATCTGTGCCACCGCCAACCCGGTGGAGGTGATCCTGGCCCAAACCGAACAGGGCCGGGGTATTCTCGGGGTCGTGGACGGCTTCTCCCCCAAGGGGGTGGAGGCCGAGCACGGCAAAGCCTGGCGCTACGACTTCCTGAGAAAGATAGGGTATAAGAAATAAGCCTTATGAAGGCAGCGATCCTGGCGGCAGGATGGGGGACGCGGCTGCGGCCGCTGACCTACACGACCGCCAAGGCCCTGGTGCCGGTGCTCAACCGGCCCCTGCTGGGCGTGATCCTGGCGCAACTTCGGGAGGCCGGCGCCTCAAAGGCAGCAGTGAACACTCATCATCTGGGGGACCAGGTGGAGCGCTTTCTTGAGGCAAACCGGCCCCAGGGGATGGAGGTCGTGGTGCGGCCCGAGCCCGAGATCCTGGGCACCGGGGGCGGCCTGCGCTCCCTGGGCCGGGCCTTGGGAAGCAAAACTTTCCTGGCTCTGAATGCCGACATCCTGACCGACCTGGACCTGGGGAACATATTTCAGAAACATCACGAGGAGGCCCTGGCCACCCTCGTGCTGCACGACTGTCCGCCATATAACAAGGTCTGGCTTGATCGGGAGGGCAGGGTGGCGGGGTTCGGGGCCCCGCCGCCCCGGGCCTGCGGCAAGCCCCTGGCCTATACCGGGGTCCAGGTGGTGAGCAGCAAAATGCTGGACCGGCTTCCCGCTCAGGGTCCAGCTGACCTGGTGACTGCGTGGCGGGCAGCCATCGCAGACGGGGTTCCTTTGGCGGCGGTGGTGGTCCAGGGGCACTTCTGGCAGGATCTGGGCACCCCGGCGGCTTATCTCGCGGCCCACCGGCGGTTGCTCTCGGGGGCAAGTCCTAAGCTGGCCGGTTATTTCCCGGATCTGAAGGACCCTCTGGTGGGGGAAGGGACCGTTCTGGATAAGGGAGTCGTCTGCAAGGGGGGCGTCTGCCTGGGTCGGGAGGTCAGGGTGGGGCAGGGGACGAGGCTTCAAAATACCGTGGCCTGGGACCGGGCCTGGATAGGAGCAGGGCTTACCCTGGAAAACTGCGTGGTGGGCCGGGGCGCCCGGGTAGGCGCTTCAGCCCGGGATGCTGTGTTGGTTTAAACCGGTTAAGATTTTGGTCAGGGGGGGAGGTGGGGGCACGGCAAACCAGACCTGCCAGAAAACTAATCGCCTCCCGGCCTGGCCACCAGCACCTGCCTGCCGCCAGGATACCGCACCTCGATGATCTTGGGACGGGGCCTGGCCGGCGCGTTCTCAGCAGCAAACGCGGGCGCCTTGGAGGGGGGGGCAATAATCCGGTTGCCGAGAAATGGGCGAGGCGCCGCCCTTGGTCTGGAAGTATCGGGGAATCGGGCTTCGGCCAAGGGAACCGCAGCGCCCCCGGCGTAGGTTCCCATGACATTTCTTACAAAATTTTGGGTCTCCCGGATGGGGGGCACTCCCTGGGACCTCGCCACCCGGGCCGGTCCGGCATTATAAGCTGCCACTGCCAGGGGGACGTTGTGGTTGAAACTTTCCAGGCAATGCCGGAGGTAGCCCACTCCTCCAGCAATATTCTGTTCCGGGTCGAAGGGGTTGGTTACCCCCATGAGGGCGGCAGTGCCCGGCATGAGTTGCATAAGACCCTGGGCCCCCTTGGGGGAGACGGCATTGGGGTTGAACCCCGATTCCTGACGGATAACCGCCCGCACCAGGGAGGGGTCCACCCCGTAGCGCAGGGAATATTTTTGAATAAGGGATTCGATGTAGGGGCCGGCCGGACGTTGCCAGGTCTGACCCAGGGGATAAGGCGGAGGCAGCCTCGGGGTGTGGCCGCGGTAGAGGTAAACCTTAACTTCCCGTACGAGCAGGGTATAAAGCGTATCTTTGGGATCACGGGAGGAAGTCCTTTGGTTCTCTCCGGGAATGACCAGCGAGCCCTCGCGTGGTTTTAGCCAAACAGAAGGGTCAGCTCCCGCCGGGGTGGCTGCGGCCATCCAGACCAGTGCAACTGACAGGAAATATAGCACGCGGCGCATAAGCTGTTTAATCATTCAGCACTATTCAATAGCAACGGAACTTTTATCAAGCAAGCACTTAAAAGCTTTTTTCTTATATATCGGCAGAATTTTTTTAAACTGAATGGATAAGATTCATGCCTGATATGCCTGCTGGAAGGCAGCCCCCGGAAACCGGGAAGGTTATCGTCCGGAAGGGGTTAAAAAGACCCCTGGTGCTCGTGGTGCTGGCATTTATGCTGGGCTTGGCGACGGCGGCGTGGGGGTTGCGGATCCCCCGCCTCTGGCTGATGGGGGGCCTGGCCGGATCGCTGGTATTCTTGATTCTGTTGTATCTGTGGAAGTCTTCCCCCTTCCAGAAAGATCTTGACATTCACGAGGAATAGCCTTAGGTAATTTCCCTATTATAATGTAAGAAAAAGTCTGAGGCAGTCCTATGGGGAATAGCAGCCGGGCCGCCGGAACGGAACAGGTCACCGGCCGGTGGACTCGCTGGCCCCTAAGTTTCCGGCTGAGAAGCCGGCTGACCTGGATAGATCTGGCGGCGCAGGTCGTTTCCCTATTCTTTTTTGCCCTGTTGGGTGTGGGGCTGTACCAGCAGGCGCTTCATCCGGATTTTCCCCCGCACCATCTGGTTTATCTGCCCCAAAAGGAGGAGCTAGTCCTTTTTGGTCGGCTTTATCGCCCCACTCGGGTAAGTCCCGAAGGGCTGCGGCTGTATGTGGCCGCGGAGGCCTGGAAGCGGCCGGAAGGCTGGCGGCCGGTCACCGGCAAGCTGCTGGTCACGGCTCCACCCCTGGAGGCACCCCCGGTGGGGTCCCAGGTTTTTGTGCGGGGGAAGCTGCGGGAACCGCATGCCCTCAAGAATCCGGGCGCGTTCAACCGGCCGCGGCAGTTGGCCGCGGAGGGCATCTTCCGGCAGATGCATCTCAAGGACGTTAATCGAGTGGTTTTCCTGGCCTCGGACCGGGCGCCGTCGCTGGCGGAACGATTGCGGGGGGGCATCCGCGCTCTCCTTAAAGAAATGCCCCCGGAGACCGAGGCGGTCTACCTTTCCATGCTTCTGGGGGACCAGGGCAAGGTCACCCCGGACATGCGCCGGAATCTCAGCCGGACCGGCACCAGCCACCTCCTGGTGATCAACGGCATGCATTTAGGCGCAGTGGCCACAGTCACCTATTTCCTGGTTTTCTGGCTGCTGCGGCGCTTCCCCCGGCTCCTCCTGCGGGTTAACGCCATGAAGATAGCCACCGTGGCCGCGGCCTTTCCGGTGGCAGGCTACGCCCATCTGGCCGGCGGATCGCCCTCCACCCAGCGCGCCGAAATCATGGTGCTGGCCTATCTTCTCCTGATGTTTCTGGGGCGGTTCCGGGATGTCTGGAGCGCTCTGGCGGTGGCAGCCGTCGGGATTCTGGTCGTAAGCCCCCTGCTCCTGTTTTCGGTGTCTTTTCAGCTATCTTTTACTGCGGTGATCGGTATTGCTTATCTGACGCCCCGCGTTCTCCACCTGGGGGCGAGTTTGTTTAACCCCGGGGGGCGGAGTCTGCCCTCCCGGGACCGGGTGGACCGTAAGCGGCTGCCCTCGCTTCTGCGGTCGGCCGGCCGGCGCGGCTATGAATTGCTGGCGGTGTCCCTGGCGGCTTCCCTGGCCACTGCGCCATTGGTGGCCCACCATTTCCAGGTGGTGTCCTTGTTCGGCTTCCTGGTGAATTTGGCGGCCGTCCCCCTGGTGCTCATGATGGCCCTGCCCCTGGGAGAGCTGGCTATTTTGGCCCAGGGACTGTCTCTTACCCCGGTGGCCAGAATTTTGCTGGAAATCGGGCGCGTTCCCCTGGAACTAGGCTATGGGGTGGTAAACTGGGTGGCTGGAGTTCCCGGCAGCGGGGTCGCGGTGCCCAGCCCCTCCTGGCTCCAAGTCGGGCTGATTTATGGGGTGGTCTGGCTCCTGTTGCCGTTGCGGCGCAGCCTCGGGACCTGGGTGGGGGCGGCCCTGGGGATTGGGGTTCTGGCCGCTACCCTGGCTTGGCCGGCCTGGCAGACTGGCAAACAAGGGGAAGTCACCGTACTGGACAGCAGCACCGGCCTGGACGGCGTGCTGGTGGCCCCCGAGGGCCGGCGCCTGGCCTTTACCGCAGCCTGGGACGTCTGGCCGGGGTGGGAGGGGGGAGCCCTGGGGCCGCTCCCCGGCTATCTGCATTGGCGCCAGTTCCGCCGCCTGGACGCAGTGCTGGCCCTCAATCTCAATCCCCGCAATGCCCCGGAGGTCCTGACTCTGGCGCAGCAGTTTGAAATCGGGGGAGTCTGGTGGCGGGGACCCAGACCGGCGGAGAAGGTGATTGACCTGATGAACCTGCTGGGAGATGCCGGACGCCCGGCCCTGTCCCTGGACAAAATGAATCCTCCGGAGAATTTGGGGGATATGAGTCTGGCTTACTTGCATTGGGGGGATGGGAAGGGAGTGGCCCTGGCCGTAACCTGCCAAGGGCGGCAAGCCCTCATTCTGCCACCCTTGAAACGGACTGTGCTGGAAAACCTGCCCTGGCCGGAGGACAGACCCCTGGCGGCGCTGGTCGCGCCGGGGGAGGTATCCGAAGCGGTCGTGGCCCGCCTCAAACCCGCAAATTTGATCTGCTATGGCTCGCGAGCCCCAGAAGCCGGGATCATTGATCCCTCCCGGCCAACCTGTCTGACCCGGGACGGGGCCGTTACCCTGGTGCTCACCGAGGGGGGCGCATTCCTGAGGCAGTGGCGGCCCTGATCGGGTTATTTAAGGGAAAAGCTCAGAGGACCAAGGTAGACGGTGCAGGGCGCTGCCCGCCAAGAAGGCGGGCGGGACAGGCGGGCGGGAGCCTGCCCCGCCGACCTAAATATGCTTTGGGGGATAAGCCGGCGTGCTCAGCTCTTCCGGGAAGTCTTGGCGGTGAAGGTGCTCATCTGCTGCTTGACATCGGATGACTGGCACTTGGGGCAGGCAACCTTGCCGCTTTCGTATTCGCTGATGCTCATGACCCGAGTAAATTCCTCACCGCAGTTGACACAGAGATACTCGTAAGTCGGCATTTCAAATCCTCCCCTATTACACGAGTTGACATATCTCATTATAGAAACGGTGCACCACCTTGGCAAGATGCCGGGGCCGGATACTTTTTAAGAACCGGGGGGACCAGGCCGATAACAAAGGAGACGAGGCGGAAGGCGCGGCCTTCCCTATCACTGTTTTCCGGACTCCCCGTGTTTGTCCTGATTGGCATAGCTGTCGTCCTGACGTCGGTTCTGGGAGGTTTCCTGCTGGAAGGAGGAAACTTCTTGGTCCTCATGCAGTGGGCCGAGTTTGCCATAATCGGGGGCGCGGCGGTGGGGGCCCTCCTGGTGGCGACCCCGAAAACCACGTTGACCAAAATGGTCAAATTCATCCTGGGATCGATAAGATCCCCCGACGTTTCCAAGGAAAGCTTTCTTGAGCTTCTTAAGCTTCTCTATGAGATTTTTCAGACCGCCAGGGTCAAGGGGCTGCTCACTCTGGAGCAGCACGTGGAAAAGCCGGAAGAAAGTGAGGTGTTCTCCAAGTACCCGATTATCATGAAGAATCATCATACGCTGGAGTACCTGGTGGACTCCCTCAAGCTCATGGTGGTGGGCGGCGTGCCGCCCCTGGAATTGGAAAGCCTGCTGGAGGCAGACCTGGAAACCCAGGAGGAGGAGGGCAAAAAACCGGCCCATGCCTTGGCCCGTACGGCCGACTCCCTGCCGGGCCTGGGTATCGTGGCCGCGGTGTTAGGCATTGTTCTTACCATGCAGGCGATCGGCGGCCCCGCGGCGGAGGTGGGGCACAAGGTGGGCGCGGCCCTGGTGGGCACCTTCCTGGGAGTGCTCCTGTGTTACGGCTTTGTGCAGCCCTTGAGCGCCCAGATTGAACATCAGGCCGAGATGTCCGAGCTCTATATGCGCTCCATCAAGGCCGGGGTTGTGGCCTATGCCAAAGGCATGCCCCCTATCGTGGCGGTGGAGTTCGCCCGCCGGGTTATTGTCGGCGACTATCGTCCCAGCTTTGGGGAAGTTGAGGACGCTTGCCGGGCTATCAAGGTCAGGGCCTGAGGGTGGACCCAGCGAGGGCTTATGTCGGGCATCCATCCTGAACCCACCGAACCCAGAATCATCAAAAAGAAAAAAAACCGGGGCGGCGGGGCTCACGGCGGGGCCTGGAAGGTGGCCTACGCCGATTTTGTCACTGCCATGATGGCCCTGTTCATTGTGCTCTGGATCATGAGCCAGAGCCAGACCATCCGGCAGAACGTGGCCCAATATTTCAAGAATCCGGGCCTGTTGCCCGGAGCCACCGGGCTTATGGAAAACAGCGACATGGGGGGTGAGATGCCCACTCCTGGCCATAGCCAGGATTTGCAGACCCCCTCGCCCCTCAAACCCGACCTGGCCTGCGAACGCGACAACCTGGAGCAGGTAAGAAAGCGCATCAGCGAAATCATCGCCCAGTTGCCGGAATTGAGGGGCCTCAAGGATCAGATCATCCTGGAAATCACCGATGAGGGTCTGCGCATCGAACTGTTGGACCGGGAGAACTCTCATTTTTTTGACCTGGGCAGCACCGACCTCAAACCCGAAACCCGGGAGCTGTTAAAACTTATCTCCCAGGAATTGGGGAAACTGACCAACCACATCATTGTCGAAGGGCACACCGACAGCCGGCCCTATGGCACCAAAAGCTATACTAATTGGGAATTATCCACCGACCGGGCCAACGCGGCCCGACGTTTCATGGAGAACACCGGGGTCAAGCCGGGCCAGATAATATCCGTAAGGGGTTTTGCGGACCGACAACTCCGCAACCAGCAGGATCCCATGGACGTCCAAAACCGGCGGGTGACCATCCTGGTCATGTTTCCGGAGGCCGCCAAGCCGAGGCCGGTGGAGATCACCAAAATCGGGGAAGATCTGAATCGGGCTCCGGAAAAAACCGCCCCCCCCGGCCCGCCGGCTTTATCCCTTCCCAAATCTCCCGACCCCGGAACCCGTTCAGCCCCCGAACCTGAACCCCCCCCTGGTCCTGCTCTCCCCGTGTTTAAAAGCACAATTCCGCCCCCGCCCCTCCGTTTGGAGGACCAGGTCCGGGAGGAAGTCAGGCAACTGGTGCAGCAGGAGGTGGGTTCAGGCTTAACTCCCGGCAGCCCTGGAAGCGGCCCTAAAAATCCCCGCAGCCGCCTGGGATGGTAATGGCCGGCCGGCAGACGCCCTGCGGCATCAAGAAGGGCAAATCTTACCATTCCCAAAAATTTCTGGTATAAGCCAGGAGCATGGAAGCTTTTCCCCGGTTAAGGCCGCGCCTTCTCGAGAATTATATTTTCCGGGAATTTCTCAAGATTTTCCTGCTGAGCCTCACCGCTTTTCTTACCCTCTACCTGGTAGTGGATTTTTTTGAAAAGATTGACCAATTGGTCCGGGCGAACCTGGAATTGATGGATATGGGGCGCTATCTTCTGCTCAAGGTTCCTACGGCCCTGGAGCAGGTGTTGCCTCCCGCCGTACTCCTGGGAGCCATGCTTACCTTCGGGCTGTTGACCCGCACAAGGGAGACCATGGCCATCAGGACCAGCGGGCTGGATATCCTTCACCTCACTCGGCCCGTGTTGAGACTGGCGGTTCTAGCCGCGGGTTTGCTCCTGGCCCTGCAATTGTACCTGGTTCCCTGGAGTCAGGGCGCCCTCAACCTGTTCTGGGAAACCCAGGTTCAGGGCAACCCCCCCCGCAGCCTTATAGATTTGCAGCACTTCTGGTACAAGGGCGACCGGGCGATCTATAACATCCTGCTTTACCGCAAAGACTTGCAAACCTTAGAAGGCGTCAAGATTTTCCGCTTTGATGACAATTTCAACCTGATCCAGGTGGTGGCCGCCCGGCGGGCCGTCTGGCAGGATGGCCGTTGGCGCCTTTACCAGGGTCTCGTCCAAAACTTTGACCGTCCGGGTGAAAATCCGGTGCAAAGCTTTCAGGAAATGAACCTGGCTCTGACAGAAACTCCTAAAGATTTCACCGGGCTTGAGAGAAAAATAACGGAGATGGACATCGGGGAACTGGTGCGCTTTGTAAATCGCCTGGAACGGGACGGCTACAAGTCTACGGAATACCGGATGGAGGTTCAAAACCGTTTTGCCATGGCCCTGGTGCCTTTGGTCCTGGCCGCCCTGGGCTTGGGCCTGGCCCTCAGACAGGAGAAGATTTTCCTACCGGGCATGGTGGCGGCAGGCCTGGCAGCCATGTTCGCCTATTGGCTGTTTTTGGGATTCAGCAGTTCATTGGGACAGGCCGGGCGTTGGCCTGTCATCTGGGCGGCATGGCTGCCCCATTTATTCTTCGGTTTGGGGTCCCTCCTGACCCTGTGCCGGGCAACCCGCTGATCAAAAAACGTAAAATAAGCCGAAAAAACAGGAGATTTTTGTTGTCAGAGCTTGCCCATATGTGCTATCAATGGTTAACCATGAGGTTTTGGGGGTTTTTTATAAAATAACCATTTAATTTTTTTAGGTATTTTTAGAAAGGAGGGAGAGCGTCAAAGAAGATGCCATTCATGCTACGGCTGAGGCAGGTTGCAGACTTCAAGGCTTCATCCCACCAAAATTAAGGAGAGGAGAGGGGAGAAGGTATGACCAAGGCAGAATTGATCACCCAAGTGGCGGCTGATGCCCAGATTAAGAAAGCCGATGCTGAAAAGGCGATAAACTCTCTGATCAAAGCAGTTTCCAAAACTCTGAAAACCAAAGGCCGCCTGGCTATGGCCGGCTTCGGCACTTTTGTGGTAACCGCCCGGAAAGCCAGAGAGGGCCGCAACCCCCAAACGGGCAAACCCATCAAGATTCCGGCCACCAAGGTGGTAAAGTTCAAGCCGGGAAAACAGCTAAAAGAATTAGTAAAATAGCTATACAAGAAGCGCCCCTTTCCCTTAGACTGGTCTTGGCCCCTTCGGCTGGGACGAGGGTTTCCGGCCAGAGAAGGAGGGATTTTGCGCTGATTCTGGATCTCCGGCACGGCCATGGCCTTGGATTATTATGACATCCTGGGAGTCCCCCCCAAGGCTGATGCCGGAGAAATTAGAAAAGCTTACCGACTGTTAGCCCTCAAATGGCATCCTGACCGGAACCCCGGCGATCCTTGGGCGACCAGCAGGTTTTTGCGGCTGGGCGAGGCCTACAGGGTTCTGATCGACCCGGCCCGCCGCGCTGCTTACGACCGCCTGCGGGCCCTGGAAAAGGAAGAAAGCCGCAGTAGGTCAGGCCATCAGGCCGGCGCGGCGGTACCCGCAAGTTCCCCGCCCCGGCGTTCCCCCCGCTCTGCTGCCCAGACCCGCCAGACTGGACGGATGAGCCGCTCCCGCCGACAGGAGCGGCAAGGTCCATCCCTGGTGCGTCCGGCAGGAACTCAGAGAGCGGTTTCAGGCTTTGCTCCCTGGCTGCTGTTTCTGAGAAACCTGGCCCGGCGGTTAAGAACCTGGCTGGCCGGCCGGCCGCCCGCCGCTTTGGAGATGGAGCTATTTTCCGTCCCCGACCAGCCCGATCTGGTGATGGAATTGCGGCTGCCCCGGTGGCTGGCGGCCCAGGGCGCCAAGGTCAACTTCGTCATAAAAGATCATTTTCAGCGGCGGCGCCTGAAACTGGCCATACCTCCAGGGGTTAAGGATGGCTCTTGGTTGAGGATTAAAGGGGGCGGGAAGAACACCGGCCCCCGGCGGGGCAATCTCTATATCAATATCCGGTTGAAGGACTGATTATAAAAAGTCCAAAGTCCAGGGTCCAAGGTCAAAAGTCCAAGATCTGAACCCTAGAGCTCAGTGCCCGAAGTTGCCAGATTCCCCAGGACGCTCAGCAGCAGGGGATAATCTTCCGGCAAAATCGTGCGTACGTCCAGGAGCACGCGGTCGTGTTCCAGGCGGACGATGACCGGGGGGGTTGAGGCCCGGAGGCGCTCTTCAAGCTGGTGAGGGGCCAGGGGCGGCAGCTCCAGGGCCAGGGCCCGACTGGGGATAGGCACCATGGGCAAGGCCCCGCCGCCGGAACGGCTCAGGTGATCCTGAATTTCCACCCGGTACCGGCCGGGCCAGCGTCTCTTGATGGTCCGGGCCAGCCGATGGGCCAGGCGGTTGGCCTCGGCCAACGGCAGGGTGAGCATGCGCAGGGTGGGGATGCCGGCCACGGCCTCAGCCTCATTCAAATATAGACGGAGCGTGGCCTCCAACCCTGCCAAGGTGAGCTTGTCAGGGCGCAGGGCCCTGGTCAAGGGATGCTCCTTGAGACGCTGCACCACCTCGGCCTTGCCCAGGATCAGGCCGGCCTGCGGTCCACCCAGAAGCTTGTCGCCGCTGAAGAGCACCAAGTCGGCGCCGCTGGCCACCGCCTCCTGGACGGTGGGCTCCCTTTCCAAGCCATAACGCCCCAAGTCCACCAGACAGCCGCTCCCCAGGTCTTCTATGACATACAATCCGTAGCGGCGGCCCAAGGCCACCAGTTCCGGGAGCGGCACCTCCTTGGTAAAGCCCAAGAGTCGGAAATTGCTGGGATGAACCTTGGCCAGCATGGCGGTCTGGGAAGTGATGGCCCTCTCATAGTCGGCCACGTAGGTTTTGTTGGTGGTGCCCACTTCCCGGAGGATGGCCCCGCTGGCGGCCATGATATCCGGCATCCGAAAAGAGCCCCCGATTTCCACCAATTGCCCTCGGGAGATAATGACTTCCCGCCCGGAAGCCAGGGCATTGAAGGCCAGAAAAACGCCGGCGGCATTATTGTTGACCACCAGGCAGGCCTCGGCCTTGGTGAGCTCAGTCACCAGCTTTTCCAGATGGACCTGCCGGGAGCCGCGTTTTCCCTCTTTTAAATCGTATTCCAGATTGGTATAACATGCGGCGGCGGTGAGAATATGTTCCCGAACGGCGGCCCCCAGGGGGGAGCGCCCCAGGTTGGTGTGGATGACGACCCCGGAGGCGTTGATCACCCGAGTGAGAGAGGGCCGGCCGAAGCGGGCGAGGGCCCGGGCTGCCTCTACCTCCAGCGCAGCCTGATCAAGCTCCGGGGGCAAGCTTTCCAGAGGCAAGGCCAGGAGGCGTTCCCGATAATCTGCTAAAAACCGGCGAATGACCTCCGCCGCATGGGGGCGGGACAGCGCGGCCAGAAAGGGCGTGAGGCGGGGGGAGCGCAACAACTCATCCACCGCGGGGATCTGGCGCAGCACGCGGGCGCGTTCTAACTCCATGGCAAGGATCTCCTTGGGGGAAATATGCCATTGAACTGCGGCCCTGTCAAACATGGAAGCCATAACATCCCGGCCAGGGAATATTTCTGAAAAATTATTGACAACTTTTTTGGAATGGATTAAGTTTTATAAGTTATAATTTGGTCATCCTCGGCTTGGCCTGACAGGTTGACCGGCAGGCTGGCGTAGCTCAACGGTAGAGCGGCTGATTTGTAATCAGCAGGTTGCGGGTTCGAGTCCCATCGCCAGCTCCAGTTGCGCAGCACCCGACCTGCTCTTCCGGTTGGAGAGGTTCCCGAGTGGCCAAAGGGAGCAGACTGTAAATCTGCCGGCGCAGCCTTCGGAGGTTCGAATCCTCCCCTCTCCACCATTTTTTTGTGCGTGGGCGGGAATAGCTCAATTGGCTAGAGCATCAGCCTTCCAAGCTGAGGGTTGCGGGTTCGAGTCCCGTTTCCCGCTCCAGGGCCCACGTAGCTCAGTAGGTAGAGCACTTCCTTGGTAAGGAAGAGGTTCACCGGTTCGATCCCGGTCGTGGGCTCCATAACTTGTTGAGATACGCTGGTGATCCCCGGGTGGATTGTTTCCGGGAAAAAACCTACTCCGGAGAAAGAACATGGCCAAGAAGAAATTCGAGCGGACCAAGCCGCACGTGAACGTAGGGACCATAGGTCACATTGACCATGGCAAGACGACGCTGACGGCGGCGATCACCAAGCATTTGGCCAAGAAGGGGAAGGCGAGTTTTGTACCCTTTGACCAGATTGACAAGGCCCCGGAGGAGAAGGAGCGGGGCATAACCATTGCCTTGGCCCACGTGGAGTATGAGACGGAGAAGCGGCATTATGCGCACGTGGACTGTCCGGGGCACGCCGACTACATCAAGAACATGATCACGGGGGCGGCCCAGATGGACGGGGCCATTTTGGTGGTGGGGGCGGACGACGGTCCCATGCCGCAGACTCGGGAGCACATTTTGCTGGCCCGGCAGGTGGGGGTGCCCTACATAGTGGTATTTTTGAACAAGGTGGACATGGTGGACGACCCGGAGCTTATCGAGCTGGTGGAGCTGGAGCTTCGGGAGTTGCTTTCCAAGTATGATTTTCCGGGGGAGGAGATTCCCATCATCAAGGGGAGTGCGTTGAAGGCCCTGGAGAGCGACGATCCTGACAGTCCGGAGGCCAAGCCCATATTTGAGTTGATGGATGCCCTGGACAATTACATTCCGGACCCGGTGCGGGCCATCGACAAGCCGTTTTTGATGCCCATAGAGGATGTGTTTTCCATATCGGGGCGGGGCACGGTGGTGACGGGCCGGGTGGAGCGCGGGGTCATCAAGGTGGGGGACGAAGTGGAGATCGTAGGCTTTGGTCCCACGCAGAAGACGGTGTGCACCGGGGTGGAGATGTTCCGCAAGACTCTGGACACCGGCCAGGCGGGAGACAACGTGGGTTTGTTGCTGCGGGGCATCAAGAAGGACGAAGTGGAGCGGGGTCAGGTGGTGGCCAAGCCGGGGTCGATCACGCCGCACACCAAGTTCAAGGCTGAGGTGTACATATTGACCAAGGAGGAGGGGGGTCGGCACACGCCGTTTTTTTCGGGCTATCGGCCCCAGTTTTATTTGCGGACCACGGATGTCACCGGGGTGGTGACGCTGCCGGAGGGGGTGGAGATGGTGATGCCCGGGGACAATGTGTCCATGGAGGTGTCGCTGATCACCCCGGTGGCCATTGAGAAGGAACTGCGCTTCGCCATCCGGGAAGGCGGCCGCACCGTGGGCGCCGGCGTCGTCAGCGAGATTATTGAATAGGGTAAGCGGTTTCGACCATGAGAGATATAATTACGTTGGCTTGCGGTACTTGTAAGCGCCGCAACTATACGACAACCAAGAACAAGCGGCGGACTCCCGACAGGCTCACCCTCAAAAAGTACTGTCCACACTGCCGGAGCCATACCCCGCATCGCGAAACAAAGTAGGAAGGAGTAGGCCAGTAGCTCGAACGGCTAGAGCACCGGTCTCCAAAACCGGGGGATGGGGGTTCGAATCCCTCCTGGCCTGCCAGGTCAAGCACCGGAGATAGTGCTAGTAGGAGGCCTCTTCGCATTAAAGCCACCTGCCAAGCAGCCAAGAAATCCCTTGGAAATCCATGACGTTGCCGTCCCGGAGCAGCCAGGGAGAGGGGCTCGCTGCGGCCTTTTTTGGTTTAAGAGATTGGTCCGGCCTCATGCGAAGCTGAGGACCGCCGAGAGGCAGAGCCTATCATGAAAAAGAACAAGGTCAAAACCAAGGGCCAGGGAAAAGAAACAACCAATCCGGGTCGCGGGCAGGTGGTCAAGCTCAGGTCCGCCCGGTCCAAAACTTCCTTGGTTGCCAAGTTGCCGCCGGTGACCAAATGGTGGCAGACGGTCGTGCAGTTTGTCTCAGAGGCCTGGCAGGAATTGCGGAAAGTGACCTGGCCTGACCGGAAAGAAACCCTGGGCACCACCATGGTGGTCTTGATCCTGGTCATCATCATCTCCAGCTACCTGGGGCTTGTAGATGTGGGCCTTTCCGCCCTGCTGAAAAGAATCATGAGGGGATAGAGGCAAGGACTCGTGGCCCAGAAATGGTACATCATCCACACCTATTCCGGCTTTGAACAGAAAGTGAAAAGCGCCATCCTGGAACGGGCCAAGGCCCAGGGCCTGGATCACCTGATTACGGAGGTGCTGGTGCCCACGGAAATGGTGGAGGAGATGGTCAAGGGCGAACGCCGCCTGTCGGCCCGGAAGTTTTATCCGGGATACGTGCTGGTCCGTATGGAACTGACGGACGAGTCGTGGCATCTGGTCAAAGACACCCCCAAGGTGACCGGCTTTGTGGGCAGTAAAACCGAGCCGGTGGCCATCCCTGACGAGGAGGCCCAGAAGATCATCAGCCAGATGCAGGAAGGGATTGCCAAGCCCAAGCCCAAGATTCAGTTTGAGATCGGGGACAAGGTGCAGGTCACGGACGGGCCTTTCACCAACTTCACCGGCACGGTGGACGAAGTGCGCCCCGACAAGGGCAAGGTCAAAGTGATGATCAGTGTGTTCGGGCGGCCCACACCGGTGGAGCTGGAGTTTACCCAATTGGAGAAAATTTAGCCGAGGGCGGCCAGCTATCCCCATTTGGACTTTAAAAAAGCGAGCTAGTGGATTCTGCAGTTGAATTGAGACGGGGGAATCTTCGCTGACAGCCGCAAGCTTATAGCCAGGAGTTCAGGCATGGCCAAAAAAGTGATTGGACAGATCAAATTGCAGCTTCCCGCGGGGGAGGCCAACCCGTCGCCTCCGGTGGGCCCGGCCTTGGGCCAGCACGGCGTTAATATCATGGAATTCTGCAAGAGCTACAACGCCCGGACGGAAAGCCAGAAGGGCACCATTATACCGGTATTGATCACGGTGTACGCGGACCGCTCTTTTTCCTTTGTCACCAAGACGCCGCCGGCTTCGGTGCTCTTGAGGCAAGCGGCCCAGGTGGCCAAGGGTGCCAAGGAGCCCGGCAAGGAAAAGGCGGGAAGCATCTCCAAGGACCAATTGGCGGAGATCGCCAAACAGAAAATGCCCGATTTGAACACCACCGACCTGGAGATGGCCATGCGCAGCATTGCCGGCACGGCCCGCAGCATGGGCATCGAGATCGTGGATTGAGGAAAAGTTAATGGCCAAACACGGGAAAAGATACCGGCAGGTGGCGGCCAAGGTGGAGGCAGGGCGCCGTTACCTTTTTCAGGAGGCGGTTAACCTGGCCCTGGAGACCGCCAGGGCGAAATTTGATGAAACTCTGGACGCCGCGGTGCAGTTGGGAGTTAATCCCCGGCACGCCGACCAGATGGTCCGGGGGGCCGTAGTGCTGCCCCATGGCCTGGGGAAGACCGTGCGGGTCCTGGTTTTCGCCAAGGGGGAAAAGGAACAGGAAGCCCGGGAGGCCGGCGCTGACATCGTGGGGGCTGAAGAGCTCATCGCCAAGATTCAGGGGGGCTGGCTGGAGTTTGACAAGGCCGTGTCCACCCCGGACCTCATGGGTCAGGTGGGCAAAATCGGCAAAATCCTGGGGCCGCGGGGGCTGATGCCCAACGTCAAAGTGGGCACCGTCACTTTTGACGTGGCCAAAGCGGTAAAGGATCTTAAGGGCGGCAAGGTGGATTTCCGGGTGGACCGGGCCGGGGTGGTGCATGCCCCGGTGGGTAAGGTCTCCTTCGGCGGCGAGAAGCTGCTGCATAACCTGGCGGCTTTCATGGACCAGTTGTTGCGGCTCAAGCCCGCGACCAGCAAGGGCACTTACCTGGTCGGCATTCACCTGTCCACCACCATGGGTCCCGGCATTCCGGTGGACCCCGCGGATGTCAAGAACCTGGTGAGGCTGTTGTCATAGGAAGCCATGGGCTTTCTCTTTGGGTAGCCGCAGGCTTTTAGCCTGGGTTGTTATCCCGCCAACCGGGTTTTAAAACGCAGGCTGATGCTTGCGACTAGGGGTTGTTACAAAGGAGCTAAGGCGTGCTCAAGCCACAGATAGAAAAAAAGGCAAAAGTTGTCCAGGAGCTTCAGGAAAAAGTAAATAAAGCCAAAATCGGCATTCTGGCGGATTTCAGCGGCATCAAAGTCGGTCCCCTGACCGTGCTGCGCCGGCAGATGAAAGAAGCCGGGGGCGAACTTAAGGTAGCCAAAAACACCCTGCTGCGAAGGGCGGCTGGGGAGGCCAGCCTGATTGAGCCCATCGCCGCGGACCTGAAGGGGCCCAACGCCCTGGTGCTGGGCTATGACGACCCGGTGGCCCTGGCGAAGCTCCTGGTCAAATTTGCCCAGGACCTGCCGCTCCTCAAAATCAAGGGGGGCATCATGGGCGGCCAGAAACTCACGGCCCAGGAAGTGGACGCCCTCTCCAAGCTGCCCGCCCGGGAAGTTTTGCTGGCTCAACTCCTGGGACTCCTGCAATCGCCGCCCCAGGCCCTGGTGAATGTTTTAAGCGGGGTGATCCGCAGTTTCCTGAATGTTCTGGTCGCCATCCGGGACCAGAAGGCAGGCGGGGAGGAGGCTCCTGCGGAAGCTGCCGCCGGTGAAGCGTCTCCGGCGGCCGCCGCGGAGACCGGGGGAGAAAACGCCTGACCGGAAAGCAGAAGGATAACCAGAAAGGCAGGCAAACAATCCCCTTCCCCCCTTGGAAAAGGACGGAATTTTAATGGGGTATCCCAAGGATTCCCTGGGGGATCGGTTAACCCAAAATCAAAACGGAAAACAGCAAGCCAGGAAGCGACAAGCGAAAATAGGAATTAAGCATGCTGACCGCAGGTGCGGCCGGCTGACCGCGTAAAGAAAGAAGGAGGAAAGAAACATGTCTATCTCACGTCAGGAGCTCATCGACACCCTGGCCAACATGACGGTGTTGGAGCTCTCCCAGCTCATCAAGGACCTGGAAGAGAAGTTCGGCGTCTCCGCGGCCGCGCCTGTAGCCATGGCTGCCGTCGCCGCGCCGACGGCAGCCGCGGCCGCGCCGGTGGAAGAGGAAAAGACTGAATTCGACGTGGTCCTGACGGTCTGCGGACCCAATAAGATTCAGGTCATCAAGGAAGTCCGGGCCATTACTTCGCTGGGCCTCAAGGAGGCCAAAGAGGCGGTGGAAAACGTCCCCACGGTCCTCAAGGAAGGGGTCTCCAAGGCGGAAGCCGAGGAGATCAAGAAAAAGCTGGAAGCCCAGGGAGCCACAGTCGAGATCAAATAGCAGGACTGAAGACGTCTTGCGAGGAGTATCCATGGCGAAGTTGCTCTCGCCTTTATCGTTGTATCGTAAGAGTTTCGGAAAAATTGAACGGGTGGTGGACATCTCGAATCTCATCGAGATGCAGCGGGAGTCCTATGCTCGTTTCCTACAAAGTGACGTGTTCCCGGAGGATCGCAAGGACTACGGCCTCCAGGGCGTGTTTAAAAGTGTGTTTCCCATTTGGGACTTCAGCCGGACCTGCTGCCTGCAATTTGTGGATTATTCGCTGGGCGACCCCAAATACGACGTGGACGAGTGTCTGCAACGGGGTATGACTTATGAAGTCCCCATGAAAATCCGGGTCCGGCTTGAAGTCTATGAACCGGATTCCCAGGCCCAGGTTATCCGGGACATCAAGCAGCAGGAGATTTATTTCGGCACCCTGCCCCTGATGACCGAAAACGGCACTTTCATCATCAACGGTACCGAGCGGGTGGTGGTGAGCCAGTTGCACCGCTCTCCGGGGCTGTTCATCGATCATGACCGGGCCAAGATCCATTCCAGCGGCAAGATCATCTATTCGGCCCGCCTGATCCCCTTGCGGGGCTCCTGGATTGACTTCGAGTTCGACCCCAAAGACATTCTCTATGTGCGCATTGACCGGCGGCGCAAGTTTCCGGCGACCGTCCTCCTCAAGGCCCTGGGCTATACCACCGAAGAACTGCTGAATTTCTTTTACAAGACCGAAAAGGTCTATCTAGACGGGGAGAAAATCCACCGGAAGATGATCCCGGAGATGCTCCAGGACAAGACCCTGTCCACGGACATCGTGGATCCGAACACCGGGGAAATCCTGGTGCGGCGGATGCGCCGGGTGACCCCCACCGCCATCGCCCGTCTCAAGAAAGCGGGAGTGGAACAAATTCCTGCGACCAAAGAAGAGCTGGTGGGCAAAGTGGCGGCCCACGACATCCTGGATCCGGAGACCGGGGAACCCCTGGTCCGCTGCAACGACACGCTCAACCTGGCCACCATTGAAGAACTCCAGAACCGCGGCATCAAGGAACTGGACATCCTTTATATCGATAATGTTCATGTAAGTGGCTCACTCCAGAAAACGCTGGCCATCGACAAGACCGAGACTATGAAGGACGCCATTCTGGAGATCTACCGTCGGCTCCGACCCAGCAACCGTCCCAATGAAGAGGTGGCCACCAGCTTTTTCCACAATTTGTTTTTCAATCCCGAATTTTATGATCTGTCGCCGGTGGGGCGCTTCAAGCTGGACCTGAAGCTGCGGCCGGACAACCCGATGCCTCTCACCCAGACCACCCTGGTGCCGGAAGACATTCTTTACGCGGTGAAAGAACTCATTACCCAGAAGGACCGGGAAGGGGCGGTGGACGACATCGACCACCTGGGGAACCGTCGCATCCGAGCCGTGGGGGAACTCCTGGAAAACCAGTTCCGGGTGGGCCTGGTGCGCATGGAACGGGCCATCAAGGAGCGCATGGCCATCCAGGACCTGGAGACCTTGATGCCCCATGACCTCATCAACGCCAAGCCGGTCCAGGCGGTTATCAAGGAGTTTTTCGGAACCAGCCAACTCTCCCAGTTCATGGACCAGACCAATCCGCTGTCGGAGATCACCCACAAGCGGCGCCTTTCCGCCCTGGGTCCCGGTGGTTTGACCCGGGAGCGGGCCGGGTTTGAAGTCCGGGATGTGCATCCCACCCACTACGGCCGCATCTGCCCCATTGAGACGCCGGAAGGACCGAACATCGGCCTCATCGTGTCCTTGTCCACCTACGCCCGGGTCAACGAGTTCGGCTTTATCGAGACGCCTTACCGGGTGGTGGAAAAGAAAAAAGTAGGGAACACTGTGGAACCTCGGGTCACCCGCGAGGTGCGGTATTTATCGGCCCTGGAGGAAGAGGACAAGGTCATCGGCCAGGCCAACGCCTTGCTGGACGAGGAGGGCCGTTTCCTGGAGGACCTGGTGGAAGCCAGGCAGGGCGGTCAATACGTCATGGTGAGCCCGGACAAGATCGACTATCTGGACGTGTCCCCCAGCCAGTTGGTGAGCGTGGCCGCGTCCTTGATCCCCTTTCTGGAACACGACGACGCCAACCGGGCTCTCATGGGTTCCAACATGCAGCGCCAGGCGGTGCCGCTGCTGACCAGCAGCACCCCGCTCATCGGCACTGGTATGGAAGGCGTGGTGGCCCGGGACTCCGGGGTCACCGTGGTGGCCCGGCGCAGCGGCCTGGTGGAGGACGTGGACTCCACCCGGGTGGTCATCCGAGCCACGGACGGCAACGGCGGCGGCGACTCCCCGGTGGACATCTACAAGCTCACCAAGTTCCAGCGCACCAACCAGAACACCTGCTACAACCAGCGGCCCATCGTGCGCAAGGGCGACCTGGTGGAAAAGGGCCAGATCATTGCGGACGGCCCGGCCACGGAAATGGGGCAGTTGGCCTTGGGCAAGAATGTCATGGTGGCCTTCATGCCCTGGGGCGGCTACAACTTTGAGGATTCCATCCTGGTTAGCGAACGTCTGGTAAAGGACGACGTCTTCACCTCCATCCATATTGAAGAGTTCGAGGTGATGGCCCGGGACACCAAGCTTGGCAAAGAGGAAATCACCCGGGACATTCCCAATGTGGGCGAAGAGGCCCTGAAAGACCTGGACGAAAGCGGCATCATCCGCATCGGCGCCGAAGTGCGGCCCGGCGACATCCTGGTGGGCAAAATCACCCCGAAAGGGGAAACCCAGCTCACTCCGGAAGAAAAGCTGCTGCGGGCCATCTTCGGGGAGAAGGCTGGCGACGTCAAGGACACCTCGCTCCGGGTGCCGCCGGGCATTGAGGGTGTGGTGATCGACGCCCGGGTCTTTTCCCGCAAAGGGGTGGAAAAGGACGACCGCAGCCGCTCCATTGAAGATGAAGCGGTGGCCAAGCTGCAAAAAGACCAGGCCGACGAGATCACCATCATTACCCAGAGCTTTCGCCAGAAGCTGGCCGACCTGGTGGTGGGTAAAGACCTGTCCGAGAATATCGAGGATGAGCGCCAGGGTACCATTATTCTGGAGAAGGGCCAGAAGGTGCCCCCGGAACTGGTCAAGCGGCAGCCCCTGGAATTCTGGCGTCATGTGAGTTTTGCCGAAGCCGGGCTGGAAGACCAGGTGGACCGGCTCCTGGACAACTACCAGGAGCAGCTTGACCTGGTGAACATGGTCTTTGAGGCCAAGCTTTCCCGGTTGCGCAAGGTTGACGAACTCCCTCCCGGGGTTATCAAGAAGGTCAAGGTCTTCGTGGCCATGAAGCGCAAGCTGGCCGTGGGCGACAAGATGGCCGGCCGTCACGGCAACAAGGGCGTGGTCTCCCGCATCATGCCGGAAGAGGACATGCCTTACTTCGAAGACGGGACCCCGGTGGACATCGTCTTGAATCCCCTGGGGGTGCCCTCCCGCATGAACGTGGGCCAGGTGATGGAAACGCACCTGGGCTGGGCCTCCCATGCCCTGGGGAAACAGATCGGCGAGATGCTGGACCGCTACTATGACCTGGATCACATCAAGGCGCGGCTGATCCGTTTCTTCAGGGATCCGAACCTGGAGGCGGAACTGGAGGGACTCACCTTCGAGGAGCTCCGGGACATTTGGAAAAAACATTATAAAGAGGGAGTCCACATCGCCACCCCGGTGTTCGATGGGGCCAATGAAGAGGAAGTGCGGGCCTGTCTCGAAGAAGCGGGTCTACCCGTAGGGGGCCAGGCCGTCCTTTATGACGGCCGCACCGGCGAACGTTTCGACCGCGAGGTGACGGTGGGGATGATGTATATGATGAAGCTCCACCACCTGGTGGCGGACAAGATCCATGCCCGCTCCATCGGCCCTTATTCTTTGGTCACCCAGCAGCCCCTGGGCGGCAAGGCCCAGTTCGGCGGCCAGCGCCTGGGGGAAATGGAAGTCTGGGCCCTGGAAGCCTATGGCGCGGCTTATACCTTGCAAGAGTTTCTGACGGTCAAATCCGACGACGTGGCCGGACGGACCCGTATATATGAGAAGATTTTCAAGGGCGAATACGACCTGGAAGCTGGTTTGCCTGAATCTTTCAATGTCCTGGTGCGCGAACTCAAGAGTCTGGCCCTGAATGTGGAACTCATCAAGTCTGAAACGGTCAGGGAGAAAGACAAGGAGTAGGCTGGAAGCTGTGGGCTTAAGGCGGCAAGACCAAAGCCTTAAAGCTCAGACCTCAAGCTCCAAGCCCCCAAGGAATAAATTATGGAGAAGCCCAAGGACGTCAAATTAGAAGATCTGAACAGCCTGTTTGCCCGGCCGGAGGACCCCCTCAGCATAGAGGCGGTCCGCCTGTCGTTGGCCTCCCCGGATATGATCCGCTCCTGGTCCCACGGCGAGGTGAAAAAGCCGGAGACCATCAATTACCGCACTTTCAAGCCGGAGCGGGACGGGCTGTTCTGTGCCAAGATATTCGGACCCGCCAAGGACTACGAGTGCAACTGCGGCAAATACAAGCGCATGAAGCACCGGGGCATCACCTGCGAAAAGTGCGGCGTCGAGGTGATCCAGTCCAAGGTGCGCCGGGAGCGCATGGGCCATATCGAATTGGCCTCGCCGGTGGTGCACATCTGGTTTTTGAAGAGCCTGCCGAGCAAGATCGGCAACCTCCTGGACATCACCCTTAAAGACCTCGAAAAAATTCTCTACTTCGAGGCCTACGTGGTGATAGACCCGGGGGACACCAACCTGGCGGTGGGAACCCTCCTTTCCGAGGAGCGCTACCGCCAGCTGCGGGAAGAGTACGGGGATGCGTTTGAAGCGGGCATGGGGGCCGAGGCCATCCGGGACATGCTTCAGCGGGTGGATCTGGAGGCCTTGTCCGTGGAGATCCGGGAAGAATCCGCCAAGACCAGCTCTGACGCCAAGCGCAAAAAGCTGGCCAAGCGCCTGAAGATCGTGGACGCGTTCCGCGAAAGCGGCCAGCGCCCCGAGTGGATGGTGCTGGAGGTTATCCCGGTGCTGCCCCCGGACTTGCGGCCCCTGGTGCACCTGGACGGCGGCCGCTTCGCCACCAGCGACTTGAACGATCTCTACCGGCGGGTCATCAACCGCAACAACCGCTTAAAACGGCTGCTGGAGCTCAACGCCCCGGACATCATCATCCGCAACGAAAAGCGCATGCTCCAGGAAGCGGTGGACGTGCTCTTCGAGAACGGCCGCCGGGGCCGCACCATCACCGGCCCCAACAAAAGGCCCTTAAAATCCCTCTCCGACATGCTCAAAGGGAAGCAGGGCCGTTTTCGCCAGAATCTCCTGGGGAAACGGGTGGACTACTCGGGCCGTTCGGTCATCGTCATCGGCCCCGAGCTGCGGCTGCATCAGTGCGGGCTGCCCAAGCAGATGGCCCTGGAGCTCTTCAAGCCGTTCATTTTCCACAAGCTGGTGGCCAAGGGCCATGCCACCACCATCAAGGTGGCCAAAAAACTGGTGGACCGGGAAACCCCGGAAGTCTGGGACATCCTGGACGAGGTGGTGCGGGAACATACCGTGCTCCTGAACCGCGCCCCCACCCTGCACCGCTTAGGGATACAGGCCTTTGAGCCCATTCTGATCGAGGGCAAGGCCATCCAGCTGCACCCGCTGGTGTGCACCGCGTTCAACGCCGACTTTGACGGCGACCAGATGGCGGTGCACGTGCCGTTGTCCATCGAATCGCAGATCGAATCCCGGGCCCTGATGATGTCCACCAACAACATTCTGTCCCCGGCCAACGGCGACCCCATTATCATTCCCACCCAGGACATCGTTCTGGGGCTCTACTACCTCACCCGGGAACGGCCCTTCGCCAAGGGGGAAAGGGTGGCCAAGAACGGCCACAAGCCTATCCCATTCTCCTCGCCGGAGGAAGTGCGCCTGGCCTACGACCAGGGGGAGGTGCACCTCCAGGCCCGCATCCCGGTCCGCATTGACGGCAAGATCTACGAGACCACGGTGGGGCGCGTCCTTCTGTCGGAAATCCTCCCCGAGGAGCTGCCTTTCAGCATGGTGAACACCACCATGACCAAGCGGGAGGTCAGGAAGCTCATTGCCTACGCCTACCGCAAAAGCGGCATCAAGCAAACGGTGCTTCTGGCGGACCGCCTGAAGAACCTGGGCTACCATTACGCCACCAAGGCGGGCATCAGCATCGGCATCAAGGATATGATCGTCCCGCAACAGAAGGCGGAGATTCTGAACGCGGCCATGGCCGAAGTGGCCCAGGTGGAGGAGCAGTACCTGGACGGCATAATTACCGAGGGCGAAAAATACAACAAGGTGGTGGATATCTGGGCCAAGGCCACCGACGAGGTCGCGGCCCGGATGATGGAAGAAATGGCCCGGGAAACCATCAGCGTGGAAGAGCCTGACCCGGACCATCCCGGCAAGACCATCACCCACGTGGAGGAGGTGGCCAGCTTCAACCCGATCTTTATGATGGCCGACTCCGGGGCCCGGGGCAGCAAGGACCAGATGAAGCAGTTGGCCGGCATGCGGGGCCTGATGTCCAAGCCTTCCGGCGAGATCATCGAAACGCCCATCACTGCCAACTTCCGGGAGGGTCTCTCGGTCCTGCAATACTTCATTTCCACGCACGGCGCCCGCAAAGGCTTGGCCGACACCGCGCTCAAGACCGCCAACTCCGGGTATCTCACCCGGCGCCTGGTGGACGTGGCCCAGGACGCGGTCATCAATGAACTGGATTGCGGCACCATCGACGGCATTTACGTCACTCCGCTGGTGGAGGGCGGCGAAATCATCGAGCGGGTCAAGGACCGGGTGCTGGGACGCACTGCGCTCGAGGACATTATAGATCCCCACACCAATGAGGTTCTGGTTCAGGCCAACGAAGAGATCGACGAAGAGGCGGCCGAGCGCATCGAAAACGCCGGCATCGAGAAGGTGTGGATCCGATCGGTGCTCACCTGCCAGACCAAGTGGGGGGTGTGCGCCAAGTGCTATGGCCGGGACCTGGCCCACGGGACCCAGGTGAACATCGGCGAGGCCATCGGCATCCTGGCGGCCCAATCCATCGGCGAGCCCGGCACCCAGCTTACCATGCGCACCTTCCACATCGGCGGCACCGCCAGCCGCCGGGCCGAGCAAAGCCGGCACGTGGCCCGGGTTCCCGGCCGGGTGCGCTTCGAGAACGTGCGGTCCGTGGAAAACCGCTATCATGAGCTGGTGAATTTGAGTCGCCTGGGGGAACTGGTCATCCTGAGCGACAAGGGCATCGAACGGGAGCGCTATCCCTTGACCTACGGGGCCCAACTCAAGGTGCGGGACGGACAGGAAGTCGTGCCGGGCCAGGAACTGGCGGAGTGGGATCCCTTTACCAACCCCATACTCACCGAAGTGGGAGGCACTATAAAATTCGGGGATATCCTCGAGGCCATGCAGGAACGGGTGGACCCGGTGACCGGCAAGGTCTCCCGGCTGATCATCGAGGCCAAGGACCCTGATCTCCGGCCCCGGATTTCGGTGAAGGACGAATCCGGGCAAACGGCCCGCATCCCCGGCTCGGTGGCCTACGCCCGGTATTTTATGCCGGTGGGGGCCATCCTCATGGTGAACGAAGGGGACCAAGTTTTTCCGGGGGACGTCATCGCCAAAATCCCCCGGGAAACCATGAAGACCAAGGACATCACCGGCGGGCTGCCCAGGGTGGCCGAGCTCTTCGAGGTGCGCAAACCCAAGGAGACCGCCATTATCAGCGAAATCAACGGCGTGGTCTCTTTCGGACGTCACATCAAGGGCAAACGGAAGATCGTGGTCACTCCCGAAGTGGGCAAGCCCAAAGAATATCTTATCCCCAAAGGCAAGCACGTGGCCGTTCAGGAAGGCGACTATGTGCGGGCCGGCGAGCCCCTTATGGACGGTTCCGCCAACCCCCACGACATCCTGAACATCAGCGGTCTCAAGGAACTGGCCCGCTACCTGGTGGATGAGGTCCAGGAAGTTTACCGCCTCCAGGGCGTCAAGATCAACGACAAACACATCGAGGTCATCGTCCGCCAGATGTTGCGGCGGGTCAAGGTGGTGGATCCCGGCGACACCGACTTCCTCATCGGGGAACACGTGGAGAAATGGGTATTCGAGGAGAAAAACGAAGAAGCCATCCGCCAGGGCAAGCGGCCTGCCACCGGTGAGCCCATGCTCCTGGGCATCACCAAGGCTTCCTTGACTACAGACAGCTGGATTTCCGCAGCCTCCTTCCAGGAGACCACCAAGGTTTTGGCCGACGCCTCGGTTCAGGGCAAAGTGGACTATCTGAGGGGCCTCAAGGAAAACGTCATCATGGGTCGCCTCATCCCCGCGGGCACCGGTCTGCCGCAATACCGGGAGGTCAACATCAAGCTGGCGCAGGAAGTCAGCGAAGGGGCCCCCGAACTGCCGCCGGAGGCGCCGGCGCCCCCGACGGAGTTGCCGGCTGCGGAACCCGAGTTGCCGGCCCCATGAAAAACTTGACACCAAAAGAGAAAGTCTGTATAAATTACATTTTTTAGTGGCCTTGCGAATTCAGGGCCGGAGAAGCTATGCCGACCATCAATCAACTTATCCGAAAGGGCAGGGAGAAACAGAAAAAGCGGACGGCTTCGCCCGCGTTGCAAAGCTGCCCCCAAAGACGGGGGGTATGTGTCCGGGTGTATACCACCACCCCGAAAAAGCCCAACTCGGCTCTCCGCAAGGTGGCCCGGGTGCGCCTCACCAACGGCATTGAAGTGACCACATATATCCCCGGGGTGGGCCACAACCTCCAGGAGCACTCTGTGGTGCTCATCCGGGGGGGCCGGGTGAAAGACCTGCCCGGAGTACGCTACCACGTAGTGCGAGGGACCCTGGACGCCTCGGGAGTCCAGGACCGGCGCCGGGGGCGCTCCAAATATGGGGCGAAGAGGCCGAAATAAATAGGGTTTTCAGTTATTGGTTATCGGGTTTCAGTAAAAGTTGCCTAAACTACCGAAAACCGAGAACCGAAAACCGAAAACCGAAAACTGGAGTTAGGAAATGCCCAGAAAAGGTGGAGTGGTCAAAAGACCCGTCGCTCCAGATCTGAAATACCAGGACCCGCTGGTGAGCCGCTTCATCAACGGTCTTATGCGCCGGGGCAAAAAAAGTGTGGCTCAACGCATCTTTTATAATGCCCTGGAGATCGTGGGGCAACGCACCAAGGAAGACCCCTTGAAGGTATTCCACCAGGCCATGGACAACGTCAAGCCCATCATCGAGGTCAAGTCCCGGCGGGTGGGCGGCGCCACCTACCAGGTGCCGGTGGAGGTCCGCCAGGACCGGCGGGTGTCCCTGGCCATCCGTTGGATTATCGGCTTTGCCAAGAGCCGGGCTGAAAAGTCCATGGAAGTCAAACTGGCCGGAGAATTCATCGACGCCTCCCAGAACCGCGGGGGCGCCATCAAAAAACGGGAAGATACCCATAAGATGGCCGAAGCCAACAAGGCCTTCGCCCATTATCGCTGGTAAAGATAAATTATGGCGCAGAAGATTACGCCCCTGGCCCGCGTCCGCAATATCGGGTTTATGGCGCACATTGACGCCGGGAAAACCACTACCACGGAGCGGGTCCTGTTCTACACCGGGGTCACCCACCGGATGGGTGAGGTGCATGACGGCCAGGCGGTCATGGACTGGATGGTGCAGGAACAGGAACGGGGCATCACCATCACCAGCGCCGCCACCACCTGCTTTTGGAAGGACCACCGCATCAATATCATCGACACGCCGGGGCACGTGGATTTCACCATCGAAGTGGAACGCAGCCTCCGGGTCCTGGATGGGGTGGTGGCCGTCTTCGACGCGGTGGCCGGGGTGGAACCCCAGTCCGAGACCGTATGGCGCCAAGCGGACCGGTATCAGGTGCCGCGGCTGGCCTTTGTCAACAAGATGGACCGGGTGGGGGCTGACGTCTTCCGCTGTGTCGGCATGATGCGGGAGCGTCTTAATGCCAACCCGGTGCTGATTCAGTTGCCTCTGGGCGAGGAAGACCGCTTCCGGGGGGTAATTGACCTGATCAATATGCAGGCCCTGGTTTACCATGACAAGAACCAGGGTCTGGACTACGATATTATTGAGATTCCCGCCGAGTATAGGGAGGCCGCCCAGAGCCAGCGGGTCAAGATGCTGGAAGCCCTGGCTGAAGTGGACGATGCCGTCATGGAGCTGTACCTGGCGGACGAGCCGGTGCCGGTGGATCTGATCCAGCAGGCCCTGCGCCGGGGGACCATCCATCTTCAGTTGGTTCCCACCCTGTGCGGCTCGGCGTTCAAAAATAAGGGGGTGCAGCCCCTGCTGGATGCCGTGGTGGATTATCTGCCCTCCCCCCTGGATAAACCGCCGGTCAAGGGGATCGGCCCCAAGGGCGAGATTGTGGAGCGGGCCGCGTCCGAGGCTGAGCCCTTAGCGGCCTTGGCTTTCAAGCTGCTGACCGACCCTTACGTGGGGCATCTCACCTTTTTGCGTTTATATTCGGGCACCTTGAAATCCGGCTCCACGGTGTTGAACGCCACCAAGGGCACCAAGGAGCGCATCGGCCGGCTCCTCAAGATGCACGCCAACAAGCGGGAGGAAATCGCGGAGGCCGCTGCCGGGGAGATCGTGGCCGCCGTAGGCTTGCGTCACACCACCACCGGGGATACCCTGTGTGATGAGCGCTATCCTATTACCCTGGAAGCCCTGTGGATTCCCCAACCGGTCATCGATATCGCCATTGAACCCAAGACCAAGGCTGACCAGGACAAGCTGGGGATGGCCCTGTCCCGCATTGCGGCGGAAGACCCTTCCTTCCGGGTGCACACCGACCCGGAAACCGGGGAAACCATCATCTCCGGGATGGGGGAGTTGCACCTTGAGATCATCGTGGACCGCCTTATCCGGGAATTTAAGGTGGACGCCCGCATGGGCCGCCCCCAGGTTTCTTACCGGGAGACCATCACCGAGCCGGCCCGGGCTGAAGGGCGCTTTGTGCGCCAGAGCGGGGGTCGGGGCCAATACGGCCACGTCCTTCTCGAAGTCGAGCCGCTGCCGGCCGGCGATGGTGTGGTTTTTGAGAACAAAATTGTGGGCGGGGTGGTGCCTAAGGAATATATTCCCGCGGTGGAGCGGGGCGTCCGGGAAGCGGCTGAGACCGGCATCATGGGTTACCCCATGGTGGACCTCCTGGTGAGGCTGGTGGACGGCTCCTACCATGAAGTGGATTCCTCGGAACGGGCCTTTCAGATCGCCGCCTCCATGGGCTTCAAGGAAGCGGCCCGGCTGGCCCGGCCGGTCCTCCTGGAGCCGGTTATGGCCTTGGAGGTGGTGACGCCGGAAGAATTTGTGGGCGAGGTCATGGGGGAGATCAACAGCCGCCGGGGGCGGATTACCGGGCTTGAGAGCCGGGGCAGCATCCAGACCGTCAAGGCCCAGGTGCCCCTGGCCACCATGTTCGGCTACGCCACGGTGCTGCGCAGCGCCACCCAGGGGCGGGCCACCTTTACCATGCAGTTTGATCATTATGAACCAGTATCCGCCGCTTTGGCGGAAGAGATATTAGGCCGGCGCCAGGCCCGCGCCTGATCCGGCCCGCACCTTTTGGGAGGAAGGCTCCAATGGCCAAGAAGAAATTCGAGCGGACCAAGCCGCACGTGAACGTAGGGACCATAGGTCACATTGACCATGGCAAGACGACGCTGACGGCGGCGATCACCAAGCATTTGGCCAAGAAGGGGAAGGCGAGTTTTGTACCCTTTGACCAGATTGACAAGGCCCCGGAGGAGAAGGAGCGGGGCATAACCATTGCCTTGGCCCACGTGGAGTATGAGACGGAGAAGCGGCATTATGCGCACGTGGACTGTCCGGGGCACGCCGACTACATCAAGAACATGATCACGGGGGCGGCCCAGATGGACGGGGCCATTTTGGTGGTGGGGGCGGACGACGGTCCCATGCCGCAGACTCGGGAGCACATTTTGCTGGCCCGGCAGGTGGGGGTGCCCTACATAGTGGTATTTTTGAACAAGGTGGACATGGTGGACGACCCGGAGCTTATCGAGCTGGTGGAGCTGGAGCTTCGGGAGTTGCTTTCCAAGTATGATTTTCCGGGGGAGGAGATTCCCATCATCAAGGGGAGTGCGTTGAAGGCCCTGGAGAGCGACGATCCTGACAGTCCGGAGGCCAAGCCCATATTTGAGTTGATGGATGCCCTGGACAATTACATTCCGGACCCGGTGCGGGCCATCGACAAGCCGTTTTTGATGCCCATAGAGGATGTGTTTTCCATATCGGGGCGGGGCACGGTGGTGACGGGCCGGGTGGAGCGCGGGGTCATCAAGGTGGGGGACGAAGTGGAGATCGTAGGCTTTGGTCCCACGCAGAAGACGGTGTGCACCGGGGTGGAGATGTTCCGCAAGACTCTGGACACCGGCCAGGCGGGAGACAACGTGGGTTTGTTGCTGCGGGGCATCAAGAAGGACGAAGTGGAGCGGGGTCAGGTGGTGGCCAAGCCGGGGTCGATCACGCCGCACACCAAGTTCAAGGCTGAGGTGTACATATTGACCAAGGAGGAGGGGGGTCGGCACACGCCGTTTTTTTCGGGCTATCGGCCCCAGTTTTATTTGCGGACCACGGATGTCACCGGGGTGGTGACGCTGCCGGAGGGGGTGGAGATGGTGATGCCCGGGGACAATGTGTCCATGGAGGTGTCGCTGATCACCCCGGTGGCCATTGAGAAGGAACTGCGCTTCGCCATCCGGGAAGGCGGCCGCACCGTGGGCGCCGGCGTCGTCAGCGAGATTATTGAATAGGAGCTTGCTTTCCATGATGATCACCCCTAAGATCCGCATCCGCTTACGGTCCTATGACCACAAGCTCCTGGACAAGTCAGTGCTGGAGATCGTGGAGACGGCCCGATCCACCGGGGCCCGCGTGGCCGGCCCGATCCCGTTGCCCACGGAGATCAACAAATTCTGCGTGCTGCGCTCGCCCCATATCGACAAGAAGTCCCGGGAGCAGTTTGAGATCAGGACTTATAAGCGCTTGCTGGACATCCTCGAACCCACCCAGCAGACCATGGACGCGATCAGCAAGCTGGACCTGGCCGCCGGGGTGGACGTGGAGATTAGAGTATAAGAGAGTTTTCGGTTTCCGGTTTTCGGTTTTCGGGAAGACACTTGGAAGTGCCAGCCACCAAAAACCGGAAACCGGAAACCGAAAACAGGAGTTCAACATGCCTGGCGGGATATTCGGCAGAAAACTCGGCATGACCCGCATCTTCGAAGCAGACGGAGCGGTGGTGCCGGTAACGGTTATCGAAGCAGGCCCCTGCTTTGTGGTGCAAAAGAAGACCAGCGCCCAGGACGGCTATGAGGCCCTGCAGGTGGGGTTTGAGCGGCGGCCCCTGGCCAAGTGCAACAAGCCGGAGCGGGGGCATCTGGAAAAGCACGGGAGCAAAAGCGGCTTTTCCGTCCTCAAAGAGATCCGGGTGGAAAGTTCCGAGGGCTTTGAACCTGGCCAGGAAATCACGGTGGAGCAGTTCACCATCGGCGACCGGCTCACCGTGGTGGGGACCTCCAAGGGGCGGGGGTTTGCCGGGACGGTCAAACGCTGGAACTTCCGCGTCGGCCCCAGGAGCCACGGCTCCATGTCGCACCGGGCCCCCGGATCCATCGGCGCCAGCGCCTACCCTTCCCGGGTTATTAAAGGCAAAAAGTTGCCGGGCCACATGGGAAACGCCCGGGTGACGGTGAAGAATTTGGAAGTCATTGACGTTCGCCCCGAGGACAATCTCCTCCTGGTGAAAGGCGCGATCCCCGGCCCCGCCCGGGGGCTCGTGTTCATCCGGAAGGAGGAGTAGGATCATGCCGATAGTTGACGTGTACAATATAAACAAGGAGAAGGTGGGGGAAGTGGACCTCAAGGATGATATCTTTGGGGTGGAAGTCAAACCCTATCTGCTCCATGAAGTAGTAGTGTGGCAGCAGGCCTGCCGCCGGAAAGGGACGGCGTCCACCAAGACCCGGGGCGAAGTCTCGGGCGGCGGCCGCAAGCCCTGGCGGCAGAAAGGCACCGGCCGGGCCCGGGCGGGCTCCACCCGATCCCCCTTGTGGCGGGGAGGCGGTACGGTCTTCGGCCCCAAGCCCAGGAGCTATGCCTACACCTTGCCCAAAAAGGTCCGGCGGGCCGCGTTGAAGATGGCCTTATCCAGCAAACTGGCCAACGGGCAACTGGTGGTCCTGGAGGATTACCCCTTTGATGCCCCCAAGACCAAGGAATTCATCCAGGTCATGAAGAATTTCAACCTGGAAAAGACGCTGTTTATCACCCTGGACAGTCATAAAACCCTGGAGCTGTCGGCCCGGAACGTCCCCTACGTTCAGGTACTGCCCTCGGCGGGTTTGAATGTTTACGACATATTGCGCTATGACCACCTGGTGCTGTTGTCTCCGGCGGTGGCGGCCATTGAAGCGAGGTTGAGGTCATGAAGGCTCACCACCTGCTCATCAAAGGGCCTATCATTACAGAGAAGTCCCATTTGCAGAAGTCGGCCGGAAACAAGGTGTCCCTGCGGGTGGACGTCAAGGCCAATAAGATCGAGATTCGCAAGGCCATCGAAGAACTTTTCAAAGTGAAGGTTCTCCGGGTGAACACCATCAGCATGAAGGGGAAGGCAAAGCGCATGGGTCGCACGGAAGGGGTGCGCTCAGACTGGAAAAAGGCCATTGTGACGCTGGCACCGGGGGAAAAGATCCCGGGCCTGGAGGGGTTATAAAGCTAATCTAGCCGAAGGCCTTCAGGCTGCGAGGTAAGAAACCGAGCGCAGGCTAAAGCCTGCGGCTACAGAGAAGAATCGGAAGGTTTTTATGGCTCTTATACCACGTAAACCAACTTCCCCGGGACGGCGCTTCCAGACGGTATCGGACTTCAGCGAGATCACCCGCACCGAACCGGAGAAGAGCCTGCTGGAGCCCCTTAGGAAAAAAGGAGGCCGAAACAACTACGGCCGCAATACGGCCAGGCATCGGGGCGGCGGGCACAAGCGCCTGTATCGGCGCATCGACTTCAAGAGGGACAAACTCGAGGTGCCTGCCAGGGTGGCCTCCATCGAGTACGACCCGAACCGTTCGGCCCGGATCGCCCTGCTGCATTACCGGGACGGGGAGAAGCGCTATATCCTGGCCCCCTTGGGGCTCCAGGTGGGAGATGAAGTCGTCAGCAGCGCCGAAGCCGACATCAAGCCGGGAAATTCACTGCCGCTGGCCAACATCCCCACAGGGACGCTGGTGCATAATGTGGAATTGAAGCCCCTCAAAGGCGGGCAGATGGCCCGCGCCGCGGGGGCAGCCGTCCAACTGATGGCCAAGGAAGGGAAACACGCCCACTTAAAGTTGCCCTCCGGGGAAGTACGGATGGTGGATCTGACCTGCCGGGCCACCATCGGGCAGCTCAGCAACGTGGAGCATGAAAACGTTTCCCTGGGCAAGGCCGGGCGCAAGCGCTGGCTGGGCAAAAGGCCCCATACCCGGGGCGTGGCCATGAACCCGGTGGATCATCCCCTGGGCGGAGGCGAAGGCAAGAGTTCGGGAGGCCGGCATCCCTGCACTCCCTGGGGCGTGCCTACCAAGGGGTATAAAACCCGCAAGAAGAAAGAAAGCGACCGCGCCATTATCAAGCGGCGTAAGTAGAGGTAAACCGTGGCCCGTTCACTGAAAAAAGGACCGTTTGTCGATGGCAGCCTTCTGGTCAAGGTCAACCAGGCCAGGGAAACGCAGGACCGCCGGGTCATCAAGACCTGGTCCCGGCGCTCCACCATCACCCCGGAATTTGTCGGCCTGACTTTGGCGGTGCACAACGGCAAGAAATTTATCCCCGTGTATGTCACGGAGAACATGGTGGGGCATAAATTGGGCGAATTCGCCCCCACCCGTCACTTCGGCGGACACGCGGGCGACCGGAAAACCAAGGTGGGTAGGAAATAGTCATGGAAATCAGAGCGCGAGCCAAATATCTGCGCATCTCCCCCACCAAACTGAGATTGGTGGCCCGACCCCTGACCGGGAAAAAGGTGGAGGAAGCCCTGAGCCTGCTGAAATTCACTCCCAACAAGGGGGCCCGGCTGATGCACAAGGTCATGGAACAGGCCGTGGCCAACGCCGAACAGCGGCCCCAAATCGACGTGGACACCCTGTTCATCAAATATATCGCGGTGGATGGCGGCCCGGTCCTGAAACGTTTCATGCCCCGGGCCATGGGACGAGTAAACCGCATTTTAAAAAGAACCAGTCACATCACCGTGGTGCTGGCCGAAGGGCCGGCCAAGAAACCGGTGAAAACAGCCCGCTAAGGAGGAAGTGTGGGTCAGAAAGTACATCCCATAGGATTCCGTGTAGGTGTTTACCGCGCCTGGGACTCCGTCTGGTTCGCCAAGAAGGACTTTGCCTCGCTGGTCTTGGAGGACCGGAAGATTCGGGATTTTATCAAGAAGGACCCGGAATTCAAGGGCGCCGGGATCGCCGGGGTGGACATCAAACGGGCGGCTCAGAAGCTGACCATCAAGATCCACACCTCCCGGCCGGGCATGGTTATCGGCCAAAAAGGCAAAAAGATTGAAGACCTGCGCCGCCGTCTGGAAAAATTGGTGGGTCGGGACCTGATCATCGACGTGCATGAAGTGCGCAAGCCCGAAGTGAACGCCCAATTGGTGGCGGAAAATATCGCCATGCAGTTGGAGCGCCGGGTGTCTTTCCGCCGGGCCATGAAAAAGGGGGTCAGCCAGGCCCTCAAATTCGGGGCCAAAGGCATTAAGGTGCGGGTCAAGGGCCGCCTGGCCGGCGCGGAAATCGCCCGCCAGGAGTGGTACCGGGAAGGCCGGGTGCCGCTGCACACGCTCCGGGCCTATATCGATTACGGCTTTGCCGAGGCCATGACCACCTATGGCGTGATCGGGGTCAAGACCTGGATTTTTCACGGCGAGATGCTGGGGGCCGAGGAGACCGGATTTTAGCGGTTCGGTTTTTGAGTTATGAGCTTCGACAAGGATTCTGCATAACCCAAGACCATAACCGACGAAAATGTTCTTGATTCCTGCTGGGGAACCGGCCGCGAAACTTGAAACACGGAAAAACCCACAAGATAAGCCACGGCCGCCGGTAGTCAGGCTGTAGCCTAGGATACGACAACAATGCTGAGTCCCAAACGAGTTAAACATCGCAAGGTGCAAAAAGGCCGCAGGAAAGGCATGGCCATGCGGGGTAATTCCCTGGCCTTTGGGGATTTCGGGCTCATGGCCCTGGAGCCGGCCTGGATTACCAACCAGCAGATCGAGGCGGCCCGGATCGCCATCACGCGCCATGTCAAGCGGGGCGGCAAGATCTGGATCCGCATTTTTCCGGATAAGCCCTTCACCAAGAAACCGGCGGAAACCCGCATGGGGAAAGGCAAAGGCAGCCCGGAAGGCTGGGTGGCGGTGGTCAGGCCCGGCCGCATTCTCTATGAACTTGCCGGAGTATCGCCGGAAGTGGCCAAAGAGGCCCTGCGTCTGGCGGCCATGAAACTTCCTATACCTACCAAGATATTGGTCCGGGAGACTACTCCGGGGGTGGCTGAGGCATCATGAAAGCAGCGGATTTGCGGGAATTGACCAGGGACGAGTTGGCGGCCAAGCTCAAAGAGGTTAATGAAGAGCTTTTTAAGCTGCATTTTCAGCACGGCTCCAACCAGCTGGAAAATACCAGCCGGCTGCGGGCGGCCCGGAAGGATCTGGCCCGCCTGAAGACGGTGCTTAAGGAAAAGACCGGAGAGAAGTGGTAGGCCATGGAAAAGAAACGCGGCGTGCGCAAGACCCGAGAAGGCATCGTGGTAAGCGATAAAATGGACAAGACGGTGGTGGTGGAAGTGAAGCGCCTGGTGTCCCATCCCCTCTACCACAAGATCATTCGGCGGCGCCACAAGTTCAAGGCCCATGACCCGGAAAACCAATGCCGGGTGGGGGATAAGGTCCTCATCGAAGAAACCCGGCCCTTGAGCCGCGACAAGAACTGGCGGGTCAAGCAAATTCTGGAAAAGGCCCAGTAGCGCTTCCCGGCGGCTCTTTAAAGGATGGGGGTTGAAACCGGATGCCGGCAAAGGCACCAAATTCGTCAGGGAATTTATGGAGATGGAGCCTCATTTCTTGCCGGAAACCGGAAACCGCGCAAGAATTTCCAGCTTTTGTTGCTGATATAGGATAACAACCATGATCCAGGTTCATACCAACTTGACCGTGGCCGACAACTCCGGAGCCAAGCGGCTGTTTTGCATCCGGGTTTTGGGAGGCACGAGGAGACGCTACGCCCGGGTGGGGGACGTCATCGTGGTATCGGTTAAAGAGGCCTTGCCCCACTCCAAGGTGAAAAAGGGGGATGTCATGCGGGCCGTCGTGGTGCGCACGGCTAAGGAAACCCGGCGCGCCGACGGCTCCTATATCAAATTTGACGACAACTCCGCGGTGCTGATCAATCCCCAGGGAGACCCCATCGGCACCCGGATTTTCGGGCCGGTGGCCCGTGAACTCCGGACCCGCAGGTTCATGAAGATCATCTCCCTGGCCCCGGAGGTGCTCTGATATGTTGAAATTCAGGAAAAAGATTGAACCGGTGCGCATCCTGTTAAAGAAAAACGACCTGGTGGAGGTGCTCTCCGGGCGGGAAAAAGGCAAGACCGGAAAGATTCTGAAGGTTATCCGGGACAAAAATCAGGTTGTGGTGGAGAAGGTGAACATCGCCAAGCGGCATGCCCGCCCCAGCCCGACCACCGGGCAGGGCGGTATCATTGAAAAAGAAGCGCCGCTCCATGTCTCCAAGGTGAGGCTGATATGCCCCAAGTGTGCGACGGCTGGACGTATTCGCCGGACCACCACCGCTGACCAGAAAAAATCCCGGGTTTGCCGTAAGTGCAAGGAATTGATCGATGGCTGAGAAAAAGGCTGAGAAAAAGCCGGAGAAAGCGGCTGAGAAAGCACCGAAAAAGCCGGCTGAAAAAGTAACGTCACGGCTTTATGAGTATTACCGGCAGGAGTGCGTGCCCCGCCTGATGCAGGAGTTCCGCTACAAGAGCCCTATGCAGGTCCCCAGGCTGGAAAAGATCGTGGTCAATATGGGGCTCGGCGAAGCCATTCAAAACATCAAGCTTCTGGACTCGGCGAGCGCGGAGTTGGCGGCCATCACCGGCCAGAAGCCGGTGATCACCCGGGCGAAGCGCTCCATTGCCGCGTTCAAGCTCCGGGAAGGCATGCCCATCGGCTGCATGGTGACGCTGCGGAAAACCCGCATGTATGACTTTTTCGACAAACTGGTGAACGTGGTGCTGCCCCGGGTGCGGGACTTCCGGGGCCTGAGCCCGAAATCCTTTGACGGCCGGGGCAATTACACCCTGGGAATCCGGGAGCAGATCATTTTCCCGGAAATCGACTACGACAAGATCGACAAAATCAAAGGCATGAACATTACTATAGTGACTTCGGCCCCCACCGATGAAGAAGGCCGGCACCTGTTGGCCCTGATGGGGCTGCCTTTCAGGAAATAGTCGCGGAGAACGGGATGGCCAAGAAATCGCAGATAGCCAAGAGCAAGCGCACCCCCAAGTTTCCGGTGCGGCACTACAACCGCTGCCCCTTGTGCGGGCGTCCCCGGGCCTTTTTACGGAAGTTCGGCATTTGCCGCATCTGCTTTCGGAGCATGGCCTTGCGGGGCGAAATCCCCGGCGTCATGAAGTCCAGTTGGTAGGCGGGGGAGAATGACCATGAGCATGACAGACAACATTGCGGATATGCTGACCCGTATCCGCAACGCCGGCAAAGCCAGGTTCGACAAGGTGGACATACCCGCCTCCCGCCTGAAGATCTCGTTGGCCCGCATCTTCAAGGACGAGGGTTTCATCAAGAACTATAAGGTCATTAAAGACAACAAGCAGGGGATCCTCCGGGTCTACCTCAGGTATGACGATCAGAACCAGCCGCTGATCCAACGCATCGAGCGGGTGAGCAAGCCGAGTCGCCGGGTGTACGCCGGCGTCGAGGAACTCCCCAAGGTCCAGGGTGGCCTGGGCGTAGCCGTGGTCTCCACCTCCAAAGGGGTGATGACCGACCGGCAGGCCCGCAAGCTCGGGTTGGGCGGCGAGGTCATCTGTCAGATTTGGTAAAGGTGAGCCATGAGTCGTATCGGCAAAAAACCCATTCCGGTACCCCCTGGGGTGAAAATCAAGCTGGATAACCGGCTGCTCACGGTCACCGGCGGGCAGGGGACTTTGTCCCGGGAGTTGCCTCCCAGGGTGCGCTTGGAAATGGATGACAAGGAAATTCGGGTGGTTCCCCAGGATGACAGCCGGCTGAGCAAGGCTTACTGGGGCTTGGCCCGGACACTGGTGGCCAACATGGTTTTAGGTGTCAGCCAGGGCTTCAACCGGGTCATGGAAATCGTGGGCACCGGCTATAAGGTGGAGTCCAAGGGTGATACCCTGTTGTTCAGCCTGGGCTACTCCAACCCGGTGGAGTTCCCTTTGCCCAAGGGCATCAAAGCCGAGGTGCTGGATAAAGGCACCCGCTTCGAATTGAAGGGCTTTGACAAGGAGCAACTGGGCCAAACCGCGGCCAACATTCGGGCCATCAGGCCGCCGGACGTATACAAGGGCAAGGGTGTGCGCTATGCCGGCGAAAGACTGCGCAAGAAGATGGGCAAGGCGGGCGGCCGGTAGGCGAGGAGCCCTAAACTGCAAGCTGGAGGCCGAGGCCTAAACAGCCCGGACTTGCGGCTTAAGGCGGTAACGAGGTTGCAATTATGGGAAAAATGAACCCGCAGGTGGCCATGCGGCTCAAACGGAAACGCCGCATCCGCAAAAAGATCAGCGGTACCAGCGCCCGGCCCCGTCTCTCGGTGTTCCGGAGCGCCAAACATATTTACGCCCAAATCATCGATGACCTGCAGGGGGTCACCTTGGTGGCGGCCGGCACCCTCTCCCCGGAAATCCGGGATAAAGTGGGGAGCTTGAAGAAAACCGAGGCGGCCCGCGAGGTGGGCAAACTGCTGGCCGACAAAGCCAAAGGCAAGGGCATCGAGCAGGTGGTTTTTGACCGCAACGGCTTCTTGTATCATGGCCGGATAAAGAGCCTGGCGGAAAGTTGCCGGGAACATGGATTAGTGTTTTAGCTGTAAGCTCTAGGCTATAAGCTTAAAGCTTCTTAGAGCTCAACCGGGAGGTAAGCTTGTTCGAAACCGAGGCGTCGGAGATTCAGTTAGTAGACAAGGTGGTGAGCATCAACCGCGTCGCCAAAGTGGTCAAGGGCGGACGCCGTTTTCGCTTCAGCGCCATTGTGGTGGTGGGCGATGGGCAGGGCAAAGTGGGAGCCGGCCTGGGCAAGGCCCAGGAAGTGCCGGAGGCCATACGCAAGGCCCTGGAAAAGGCCAAAAAGGAAATGATCCAGGTCCCCATCCTCCAGAACACCATACCGTATGCGGTTACGGGTGAGTTCGGCTCCGGCCGGGTGCTTTTGCGCCCGGCTACGGAAGGGACCGGGGTCATTGCAGGCGGGCCGGTGCGGGCCGTGGTGGAGGTGGCGGGCATCAAGAATGTCCTCACCAAGTGCCTGGGCTCCAATAACCCCCACAACGCGGTGAAGGCCACCATGGACGCCTTGCGGCAGTTGGCCAGCCCTGAAGAAGTGGCCCAGCGCCGTAACCGGCCCCTGGCTGAATTGCTGGCCTAGCGCTGAAGCGGCCCGGCAGCGCGTCGCTTAGCGGGGTCTTGGGCCAGAGACAAGAAAGAACCAAACACTTAACCCCTCGTGGAGAAGGTGGACTAACAGGTTAAAATCATGATACTGGAAATCACCCTGGTGAAAAGCCCCCTGGGACGGCCTCCGAAACATCGGACCACCATAAAGACTCTGGGGCTGACCAAGCTCAATAAGACAGTTCGCCTCAAGGAGACCCCGGCGGTAGCCGGTATGGTTAACCAGGTGCGGCACCTGTTGGAAGTGCGGCGGCTGCCCGAGGGAGAATAGGTATGCGGCTCAGCGAATTAGCGCCGGCGCCAGGCGCCAAACATAAGGCGAAGAGGGTGGGGCGGGGGCCGGGCTCCGGCTGGGGCAAGACCGCGGCTCGAGGCTCCAAGGGTCAGAATTCCCGCGCCGGGGGCGGCGTGAGGCCCGGTTTTGAGGGCGGTCAGATGCCTCTGACCCGTCGTATTCCCAAGCGCGGCTTCACTAATATCTTTAAGAAGAGTTACGCCATTGTCAACCTGCGGGACCTGGCGGTTTTCGCCCCGGACAGCGTGGTGGATGAGGAGGCCCTGCGCCGGGCCGGGTTAATCAAGGGGCAGCCCAAAGCCGTTAAGCTCCTGGGGCAGGGGGAGGTAACCGTACCCTTGACCGTCAAGGTGCAAGCGGTCAGCGCCCAGGCCCGAGCCCGCATCGAAGCGGCGGGGGGCCGGGTGGAGGTCGGGTAAATTGGCCGGCATTGCCAATATCGCCAAGATTCCCGAGTTGAAGCGGCGTGTTCTTTTCACGCTCGTCATGCTGGCGGTCTACCGCATCGGCTGCTTCATTCCCACTCCGGGAGTGGACGCCGAGGCCTTGATGGCCTTTTTCGCCCGCCAGCAGCGCACCATTTTCGGGCTGTTCGACATGTTCTCCGGGGGTGCCCTGGAACGCCTGAGCGTATTTGCCTTGGGGATCATGCCTTACATCAGCGCCTCGATTATCATGGAACTCCTAAAGGTGGTTATCCCGGCCATCGACCGCCTCTATAAGGAGGGGGAAGCGGGCACCAAGAAGATCAAGCAGTACACCCGCTACGGCACCCTGGTTATCGCGGCGATTCAGGGCTTGGGGATCAGCTTCGCGCTGGAGGGCATGGGGGGCGCCGAAGGCGCAGTAGTCCTGAATCCGGGCTGGAGCTTCCGGCTCATGACGCTGCTGACCCTGGCCTCAGGTACCGCCTTTATCATGTGGTTGGGGGAAATGATCACCGAACGGGGCATCGGCAACGGCATCTCCTTGATCATCTTCGCGGGTATCGTCGCCCGGATGCCCTCGGCCATCATCAGCACGGTTCAGTTGATCAAGACCGGGGAACTGCCTCTCCTGCTGATGCTTCTGTTGATCGTCATGATGGTGGCGGTGGTGGGCATCATCGTGTTCGTGGAACGGGCCCAGCGGCGCATTCCGGTGCAATATGCCCGACGAGTGGTGGGCCGGCGCATGTTCGGGGGCCAGACTACCCATCTGCCCCTCAAAGTCAATGTCTCCGGGGTCATTCCGCCCATTTTCGCCTCCTCGCTCCTGATGTTTCCCGCCACCTTGGGAAGCTTTATTGAGAACGAAAAGATCAGGTACTTCTTTGATCTAGTGTCGCCGGGTTTCTGGCTTCATGAAGTCTTGTACGTGCTTCTCATCATCTTTTTCTGTTATTTCTACACCGCAGTGACTTTCAATCCTGTGGACGTGGCGGATAATTTGAAAAAGTGGGGCGGCTACATTCCCGGTCTCAGACCCGGCAAGCCCACCAGCGATTATATTGACCGGATTCTGACCCGCATCACCCTGGGCGGGGCCATCTATGTGTCTGCGGTGTGTGTGCTCCCCACCATCTTGGTGTCCCGCTTCAACGTCCCGTTCTACTTCGGGGGCACGGCCCTCCTGATCGTAGTCGGCGTGGCCATGGACACCATGGCTCAGATTGAATCCCACATGCTCACCCGCCACTATGAGGGTTTCATGAAGAAACGGATGGGCCGGGTGCGCAGGTAAATGGCGATAAGCCCAAGCTCAAAGCTCAAGGCTCAAAAGTGAAAACTCAAAGCTCAAAGCAATAAAAGGAGGGGCGCATGAATCTTATCCTGTTGGGCGGACCGGGTGCAGGGAAAGGAACCCAAGCGAAGAAGCTCATCGAGAAATACCAGATTCCCCAAATATCCACCGGCGACATCCTGCGCGCCGCCGTGAAAGAGGGGACCGAGATGGGCAAAAAGGCCAAGGAATACATGGACGCGGGCAAATTGGTGCCCGACGAGGTGGTCATCGGCATTATCAAGGACCGCCTGGCACAGCCTGATTGCAAGAAGGGTTTCATTCTGGACGGCTTTCCCCGCACGGTGCCCCAGGCCGAGGCCCTGGACAAGGTGTTGGCAGGGCTGGGCACCAAAATCGACCATGTGATTTCCATAGACGTGGACGAAGAAGCGCTGGTGACCCGCCTCACCGGCCGGCGGACCTGCAAAAATCCGGCCTGCGGCCAAATGTACCATATTGAGTACAGCCCGCCCCAAAAAGCCGGTGTCTGTGACAAATGCGGCAGCGAGCTTTATCAGCGGGATGATGATAACGAAACCACGGTGCGCTCCCGCTTGGCCACCTACAATCAGGCCACCAAGCCCCTAATCGACTATTATACCCAGAAGGGGCTGATCCGGCCCATCAAGGGCGAGGGCAGCATTGACGATATTTTCACCAAAATCTGCGGCATCTTAGGACAAGCCGCTTAACGTAACTGTCGACGGCCGGCCGGCTGGGCTCCTGTCGTTGAGGTGAGCGGCGCCGGCCGGACCAGAAGAGATGATCCAGCTGAAGTCTCCCCAGGAGATCGCCAAGATGGCGGTGGCCAATCGCATCGTGGCGGAAATTCTGGAGGAAGTGAAAACCCGGGTGCGCCCCGGGGTAGAAACCCGGGAACTGGACGAACTGGCTGAAGCCTGCTGCCGCAGATACAAGGTGAAGCCGGCTTTCAAAGGCTACCGGGGCTACAAGCATGCCCTGTGCATTGCGGTCAACGAGGAAGTGGTGCATGGCATCCCCGGACCGCGCCAGCTCAAGCCCGGGGACTTGGTGAGCCTGGACTTCGGGGTTATCCATGATGGATTTTACGGCGATGCGGCCATCACCGTGCCGGTGGGGGAAGTGACACCCCAGGCCCAACTATTGGCCAAGGCCACGGAGGAATCATTGTACGCCGGCATTGCCGAGTTCAAGGTGGGGGGGCGGTTGGGGGATATTTCCCATGCCATTCAGACTACGGTGGAGAAATACGGCTTTTCGGTGATCCGGCAGTTTGTGGGCCACGGTATCGGCCGCTCCCTGCATGAAGATCCACAGATCCCCAACTTCGGGTCCAGGGGCAAGGGACCGGTGCTCAAAGTCGGGATGACCCTGGCCATCGAGCCCATGACCAGTGCGGGTTCCTGGGAAGTGAGAATTCTGGAAGACGGCTGGACCGCGGTGACCGCAGACGGCAGCCTGGCAGCCCATTTCGAACACACGGTGGCCCTTACTGAAAAGGGTGTCTTGATTTTAAGTCGTTTGTAGGTTATTCTAAATAGTTACAATACCATTTATCCAGATCGGAAATGCCTAAAGAAGATGCCATTGAAGTGGAAGGGAAGGTAGTGGAACCCCTTCCCAACGCCATGTTCCGGGTGGAATTGCCGAACGGCCACCGGGTGTTGGCTCATATCTCCGGCAAGATGCGGATGCATTACATCAAGATTTTGCCGGGAGACAAGGTGATCGTCGAGTTGTCGCCGTATGATTTAAGCCGCGGCCGCATTGTCTACCGCGTACGCTGAGGTTTCGGGTTGCAGTCGAAACCGGGGACCAGGAAACGGACCAGGTCATGAAAGTAAAGCCCTCAGTGAAAAAGATGTGTGTCAAGTGCAAGATCATCCGCCGCAAGGGAGTGGTGCGGGTGATTTGTGAAAATCCCAAACATAAGCAGCGCCAGGGCTAGGACGGAGGAAGGGAATTGGCCAGAATCGCCGGCATCGACCTGCCCCGCAACAAGCGGATTGAAATCGCTCTCACTTATATTTATGGGATCGGCCGCACCACCGCCAACAAGATTTTACAAGAAGCGCAGGTGGACGGCGGCACCAAGACAAGTGAGTTGAACGACGCCCAGATCACCGCCATTCGCCAGGTGATCGACACCCATTACAAAGTGGAAGGTGATCTGCGGCGGGAAGTGTCCATGAACATCAAGCGGCTCATGGATTTGGGCTGCTACCGGGGCCTGCGTCACCGCCGCGGCCTGCCGGTGCGGGGCCAGCGCACCCATACCAACGCCCGCACCCGCAAAGGCCCGAGGCGCTCAGTAGTGGGCCGACGGAAAAAGGCATAAGGAACGACTATGGCCAAGCGACCGGCAAGCAGGAAGAAAAAAGAGCGCAAGAACATACCTACAGGTGTGGCCCATATCAAGGCCACCTTCAATAATACGCTGGTGACTATCACGGACCCGGTGGGCAACGTGGTGTCCTGGTCTTCGGCGGGAGTCCAGGGGTTCAAGGGATCCAGGAAAGGCACGCCGTTTGCGGCCCAGCTGGCGGCCTCCGACGCGGCCAAAAAGGCGATGGAACATGGCATGCGGAGTGTGGACGTGTATGTCAAGGGGCCGGGGGCCGGTCGGGAAGCAGCTCTGCGGGCGATCCAGTCGGCGGGGTTGACCGTCAATCTGATTCGGGACGTCAGCCCCATCCCCCACAACGGCTGCCGTCCGCCCAAGCGGAGACGAGTGTAGGATAAAGGAGAAAGGACTTGGCAAGATATACTGATGCCCGGTGCCGCCAATGCCGGCGGGAAAGAATGGCGTTGTACCTTAAGGGAGACCGTTGCTACACGGACAAGTGCGCCATTCAGCGCCGCAACTATCCTCCCGGACAACACGGCCAGGGCCGGGGCAAGATTTCCGATTATGGGCTGCAGCTCAGGGAAAAGCAAAAAGTCAAGCGCATGTACGGCGTCCTGGAAAAACAGTTCCGGGGCTATTTCGAGCGGGCCGAGCGGATGCGGGGCGTCACGGGCACCAATCTGCTGGTGCTCCTGGAAAGACGCCTGGACAACATCGTCTACCGCTTGGGCTTCGCGAACTCAAGGGCCCAGGCCCGGCAGTTGGTGCGGCACAACCACGTCCTGGTGGACGGCCATAAGGTGAACCTACCTTCCTACCTGGTTAAGGTGGGCCAGACCGTGCAGGTTACGGAAAAGGCGCGGACCTCGCCTCTGGTGCGGGATGCCCTGGAAGCTGCGGCCCGGCGCGGTTGTCCCCCCTGGCTCGAACTGGAAAAGGATGCGGCCAAGGGCAGGGTGAGCATGTTGCCCACCCGAGAAGACATTACCATGCCCATCCAGGAGCATCTCATTGTCGAGCTTTACTCCAAATAAATGCTGAAGTGGGGTAACGCCGCAAGGCGCGCCAAGGCTCGAGATTTTGCTTGTTATCTGGCCTGGCGAGTTGCCGCCGGCGCCAGGGATACCCACGCCTGACCAGTGCCAGCCCGAGGAGCCATGATTCACAAGAACTGGACCGAACTTATTAGACCCAAGCGCCTGGAAGTGGACCCGGACAGCCACACCCCGACCTATGGCAAATTTTCCTGTGAGCCGTTGGAACGGGGATTTGGGACCACTCTGGGCAACGCCCTGCGCCGGGTGCTGCTGTCCTCCCTACGGGGGGCGGCCATTACCGGGGTGAATATTCAGGGAGTGTACCACGAATTTTCCGCGATACCAGGAGTTTTGGAGGATGTTACCGAAATTCTCCTGAACTTGAAGCAGGTGCGGCTCAAATTTTTAAGCGACGGCGTCAAGACGCTGCACCTGGAAGCCAAAGGGGAGGGCGTTGTCAAAGCCGGGGATATTCAGACTGACGGCACCGTAGAGATTCTAAATCCGGATCAGCACATTGCGTCACTGTCCGCGGACGGCCAACTCATCATGGACCTTACCGCCAAGAGCGGCAAGGGCTACGTTCCCGGAGAGGCCAACAAGGAGGAAGGCCAGCCCATCGGCTTTATTCCGCTGGACGCGGCGTTTTCTCCCATCCGCAAAGTTAATTACGTGGTGACCCAGGCCAGGGTGGGCCAGCGCACCGATTATGACAAACTGACTCTGGAGGTGTGGACTGACGGCAGTCTGAGTCCCGAGAGCGCGGTGGCTTACGCCGCCAAAATCCTCAAGGACCAGCTCACCCTGTTCATCAATTTTGAAGAAGAGCCCGAGAAGCCCGAGGAGAGGGTGGAAGAACAGCCGGCCATCCTGAACGAACACCTGTACCGGGGAGTGAACGAGTTGGAGCTCTCGGTAAGGGCCGCTAACTGTCTCCGAAATGCCAATATTCGCTGGATCGGGGAGTTGGTGCAAAAAAGCGAGCAGGAAATGCTCAAGACCAAGAATTTCGGACGCAAGTCCCTGAACGAAATCAAGGAAATCCTGCAGGAGATGGGGCTGCAACTCGGCATGAAGCTGGATGGTTTTACGCCTCCGGAGCAGATGCCGGAAAGGAAGGAAGAACGAGCATGAGGCACTTAAAGGCCGGGCGCCGCCTGGCCCGCACCACGGAACACCGCACGGCCATGCTGCGCAACCTGATCACCCAGCTTCTGGAACATGAGCGGGTGCAGACCACCCAGGCCAAGGCCAAGGAGGCCCGCCAATGGGCGGAGAAAATTATTACTCTGGCCAAACGGGGTGATCTTCATGCCCGACGCCAGACCCTCCGGGTGGTGCGCACCAAGAAAGCCATGGGCAAGCTCTTTGGAGAACTGCGGGACCGCTACCAGAACCGCCCGGGAGGCTACACCCGAATCATTCCCCTGGGCTTTCGGGTAGGGGATGGCGCGGCCGTATCCATCCTCGAACTGGTGGGTCGGCCCGAAAATCTTCCCAAGCCGAGAAAGAAGGCCGGCGCCACCTGAGGTCGGCATCCGGCTGGCCGGATCTCCACAGAGATTCCCGAAAACCCTTTCAAAATAATCAGACCTGAATCTGCTGATCGGGGCAAGAGACGGGGGCGGACCGCGCGGTTCGCCTTTTTATCTCCACCCCTCCCTACCTAACCCTCTGAAAACTCTAGTGGTTACTTATTACTATATGAACTTAAGGCAATTGCCTAAGGTTTTTTCCTGAAAAAATTAAAAAAAAAGTTGACTTTAGTCAAAGATTGTATTAACCTCGCCCAAAACTCCAAGCAAATAGTTCTCTAAGCCAAAAGTTCTCGCAGATCGGCGCGTAGGTAAGTCAAACCACGTGTCACCGGGGCACCCGCAGCCCTTTCTTGAATGGCCCACAACAAAGGAGGTTCTGGATGGCGAAAAAAATCATCCTTTGCCTGGGATTAACGTTAGCTCTCCTTTTAGCCCCCCAAATCACCCAAGCCGTACCCACCAAGGGAGTTAACAAAAAAACCTCTTTGACCCGCAAATCCAGCAAAAGCAGCAGCAAGTCTTACCAGAGCTCCAAATCCAGTCGCCGGTCCGCATACAGCGCGAAAAGATCGTATTCGTCGAGGAAGTCCAGAAGCTACAGTGAGGATGAGGGCGACGACAACGAGGATTTTGTTCCCACGTATTACAAGCCTTACAAATCGGCCAGAACCTATGATTCATCTCCTAGTTACAGCTCTACGCCCTACAGTGCCGGAATTTTGGATTCCAGGCCCCTCATGAAGGTCACCCCCCAGCGGGACGGCCGCTTCCTATTGGAGCCTTTGGCCCCCAAGCCGAAGACCGGCCCGACTTCCAAGCTGGACGACAACAAAAACTTGGCCTCCGGCGGGCGGGGCTACAATCTCTATGAACCTTGGAACTTCCGAGATCTGGTTCTGGCCATGGCCAAGGGGTATTATGGCACGCCCTACAGATATGGGGCCAGCCTGGAGTATGGCAACGCCACGGATTGTTCCGGGTTCGTGCAATACATTTATAAAGGTTTCAAGATCGATCTGCCCCGTTCCAGCAGCGAACAGGCCCAGGTGGGGAAATCCGTGACCCAAACCCTGGATTTCTCCAAGCTGGTGCCGGGCGATATCCTCTTTTTCAGCCGGGGTGGCCGCCACGTCGGACATGCCGGCATCTACCTGGGTGAGGGCAAGATGATCCACGCCTCCACCTACCGAACCGGCGTGATCATCACCGACCTCCGCGATGGGCACTACCAGGATAGGTTTGTAGTGGCCAAGCGGGTTTTCGAGGTCTCGTACCTCAAGTAAGTCCCAAGCAGTTCTCATTCCGAAATCTGCCTGAACGAGCGGACTGGTAAAAACGGCGGGGGGCGCAGCCGGCAAGAGTTGAGGTATTCGCCACCGGCGGCGCCCCCCCCATTTTTTGTCAGTCTCGATCTTGCGCTCTCCCGCCGCTGAGGTAATTTTTTCGGGGCGATTCCTTGACAAATTAGCAAAAACTCAATAAATTTATAAATTTGATACAAAAAAATCCAGCAAGCAACACTTTAATTTTCAAGACTAAAGGTTTGGGACAATCTATGAAAAGATTACTCATGACCCCAGGGCCCACTCCGGTGGCTCCGGAAACCCAATTGGCCATGGCTCAACCCATGATCCACCATCGCGCTCCGGCCTTCATGGACATCTTGGCGCAGGTGCGGGAAGACCTGAAATATCTTTTCCAGACCGAACAGGAAGTATTGATGTTTGCCGCCACCGGTACCGGCGCGATGGAAGGTGCGGTGGCCTGTACGTTGTCTCCCGGCGATACCGCCATCGTGGTGGAGGGCGGCAAATTCGGCGAGCGCTGGGCCGAACTCTGCAAGGTTTACGGCGTCAAGGTGGACTTGATCAAGGTGGAGTGGGGTTACGCAGTTGATCCCCAGGAGGTGGCCCGCCGTCTCGATGCCAACCCTGCGGTCAAGGCGGTTTTCGTCCAGGCCAATGAGACCTCCACCGGCGTGCAGCATCCGGTGCAGGAATTGGCGGCCCTGACGAAAAACCGGCCGGGAACCATCCTGGTGGTGGACGCCATTTCCGCACTGGGGGGGTATCCGCTGCCCATGGATGAATGGGGTCTGGATGTGGTCGTGGCCGGCTCCCAGAAGGCCATGATGTTGCCGCCGGGGATGGCTTTTGCGGCCTTGTCGCCCAAGGCCTGGGAGTTTGTCAAAACCGCGCAATGTCCCAAATATTATTTTGATTTCGCCAAGCAGCTCAAATCCCAGCAAAAGAACCAGACCGCTTATACCTCCGCGGTGACCCTGACCCTGGGGCTGCAGCAGGTCCTGAGCTGGATCCGGGAGCAGGGCCTCGAGCGGATCTTTGCCCGCAATAAGAAGTTGTCCGCCGCGACCAAGGCCGCCATCAAGGCCATGGGCATGGAACTTTTCGCCAAGCAGTATCCCTCGGACGTGCTTACCGCAGTCCAGGCGCCGGCGGGCATCGACGGCCAGAAGGTGGTGGCGAAAATGCGGGAAAGGGGCATCTGGATTGCCGGCGGCCAAGCTCAGGCCAAGGGCAAGATCTTCCGCATCGCCCATATGGGTTACATTGACGAACAGGATCTTCTTGGCACCCTGGGGGCTCTGGAAATTGTGCTCAACGACCTGGGCTATAAGGTGGAATTGGGTATCGGCCTCAAGGCCGCTCAGGAGATCTTGGGCAAGGAGGCATAAGGAACATGAAGGTCCTGATCAGCGATAACCTGCATAAGGCAGGCGTGGATATCCTGAGCCAGCATCCCAATATCGAGGTGGATTTCCGCCCGGGTCTGAGCCCCGAGGAATTGAAGGAGGCCATCAAGGATGCCGACGGGTTGGCCATCCGCAGCGCCACGAAGGTGACGGCCGAGATCATCAACGCCGCTCCTCGCCTGAAAGTCATCGGCCGGGCCGGAACCGGGCTCGACAACGTGGATATCCCGGCGGCCAGCAAACGGGGCATTGTGGTCATGAATACGCCGGGGGGCAACACTATCACCACTGCGGAGCATGCTATCTCCCTGATGATGGCCCTGGCCCGGAATGTTCCCCAGGCAGCCCAGTCCATGCGGGAAGGCCGCTGGGAAAAGAAAAAATATCAGGGCACGGAGATCTTCAATAAGACCCTGGGCATCGTCGGCCTGGGACGCATCGGCCGGGTGGTGGCCGAACGGGCCCTGGGACTCAAGATGCGGGTGGTCGGCTATGACCCCTTCATCACCAAGGAGATGGCTTCCAGCTTGGGGGTGGATCTGGTAAGCCTGGACGAGCTACTGGCCCGCTCCGACTTCATCACCCTCCACGTCCCCAAGACCAAAGAAACCACCAAGCTGCTTGACAAGAAGGCCTTTCACAAGATGAAGCCCGGTGTTCGGGTGATCAACTGCGCTCGGGGCGGCATTGTGGATGAGGCCGCTTTGTATGATGCCATCAAGGAAGGGAAGGTGGCCGGCGCGGCGCTGGACGTCTTTGAGACCGAACCGCCGCCGGAGAACTTTCCTTTGCGGGAACTGCCCAACGTCATTTGCACGCCCCACCTGGGCGCCTCCACCGAAGAAGCGCAGGCCAATGTTTCCGTGGCCATCTGCGAACAGATTCTGGAGTATCTGCTTTATGGCACTATCATGAACGCGGTCAATGCCCCCTCGGTCAGCCGGGAAGCCCTGGTGCAGCTTAAGCCTTACCTTACCTTGGCCGAGGCTTTGGGGAGTTTCCAGGCGCAGACCACGGAGGGCGCCATCAGCTCGGTCTCTGTGGCTTATATCGGCGAGGTTTCCAAACTGGACACCAAGCCCCTGACGCATTCGATTCTGAAGGGCATGCTCTTCCCGGTGGTGGGCGATGAGGTGAACTATGTCAACGCCCCGACGGTGGCGGCTCAGCGAGGCATCACGGTGAGCGAAGAGAAAATCGCCGTGGCGGAAGACTTTGCCACCCTGATCCGGCTCACGGTGCGGGCCGGGATGGAAGAGAATTCGGTATCCGGCACCATCTTCGGCAAGTATGAGCCCCGCTTGGTCCAGATCAACAAATTCCGCCTGGAAGCCATCCCCGAAGGGCACATGCTCTTTATCTATAACACTGACCGCCCCGGGGTCATTGGTGCCATCGGCACTACCATCGGCAGCCATAACATCAACATCGCCCGGATGACCGTGGGCCAGGAAAAGGAGCGGGGTCAAAACATCATCCTGTTGACCACCGACACCCCGGTGACTCCCGAGTGCCTGCAAGCGGTTCGGGATCTCCCGCATGTGGCCATGGCCATCCAGTTGGAACTTTGAGGGTTGGAGCGGCCTGGAGGTTGGCATGACTGAACCGGAAGACAAAGGCTACAAGGTCGAGGACCGCCGCTTCCTGCACCAGAGCGAAGAGGAGAAGGCCAGGATCAAGGAGGAGGAGGCGGCTCGGAAGGCGCGGGCCGCCGCCGCGGAAGAGGCTTCCAAAAAATCGACCGTCCAGGATCAAGGGCCCTTGCCGGAAATCACCTTTGCCTCCTTTCTCATCTCTCTCAGTTCATCAGCCTTTATCCACTTGGGAGATATTCCCGATCCGGTCAGCGGTGAAATCAAAAAGAACCTGCCCCTGGCCAAGCAAACCATTGACCTTCTAGGGTTATTGCGGGAAAAGACCCGCAACAACCTCCAGGAGGATGAAGAGAAGCTCTTTGATCACCTCCTGTATGATCTGCGCATGCGCTACGTCAAGGAGACCCGCTGATCGTGCCGGAGGTCTGGCGGCTCTGCCCCGCCAAGATCAACCTATACCTTAAAGTGCTGGGCCGGCGGCCGGACGGGTACCACGACCTGGTGACCGTCATGCAGCCCCTCACCCTGGCGGATGAATTACGGGTGACTCCGGGTGAGGGGCTGACTCTTGAATGTCGGCACCCGGAGGTGCCCTCGGGGCCGGATAACCTGGTATGGCGGGCCGCGCAGAAGTTCGGGGCGGCGGTCGGGCAGGAACCCCGGGTTCACCTGCACCTCGTCAAAAAAATTCCGGTGGCCGCAGGGCTGGGGGGCGGCAGCAGCGACGCCGCCGGCACCCTGCTTTCCCTCAACCAGCTGGCGGGAAATCCTTTGAACTTGCCGACACTCCACGAATTGGCCGCCGAACTGGGCGCGGATGTGCCTTTTTTTCTAAGGCCTGGTCCGGCGGTGGGGCGGGGCATCGGCGCCAGCCTTTCTCCCCTTGACCTGCCCCCCTATTGGTATGTATTATTAAATCCAGGCTTGGCCGTTTCCACTTCCTGGGTGTATGGAAACCTGAATCTGGCTGCCTTAACCCTAGCCGGAACGCCGGTGCCGGAATCCTGGGATCCGGGCCGCCCGGAAGACTGGGTGGCCAATGACCTGGAATCCGTGACGTTGAGCCGCTATCCCGAGTTGCGGGACCTGCTGGCCGGTTTGGCGCAAGCCGGAGCCAAAGCTAGGGGGATGTCCGGCAGCGGCCCCACTCTTTTCGGAATTTTCCCTGACGCCGGGGCGGCCAGGGCTGCGGCCGGGCAAATGCGGCAAACATTCTCAGGCTGGGTAGAAGTTGCCCGAGGCCTCACCCTGGCCGACGGGGAGAAAGGCTGGGAAAACAGCCATGAATGGTCTGAAGATTTTTAGCGGCAACGCCAACAAACCCCTGGCGACAAAGATCTGCCAGTACTTGGGATTGCCTCTGGGCGAGGCCGTGGTGGGAAAGTTTTCCGACGGGGAAACCTCGGTGGAGTTCCGGGAGAACGTGCGGGGGGCGGACGTTTACGTGGTCCAGCCCACCTCCATTCCCGCCAACGACCATCTCATGGAACTCCTTATCATGATGGACGCCCTGCGCCGGGCCTCTGCGGCCAGCATCACTGCGGTAGTGCCCTACTACGCCTATGCCCGGCAGGACCGCAAGACTGCACCCCGGGTTCCCATTTCCGCCAAGCTGGTGGCCAATCTGCTCACCACCGCAGGCGCCACCCGACTCCTCACCATGGATTTGCATACCGGCCAGATCCAAGGCTTTTTTGACATCCCGGTGGATCACCTCTATGCCGCGCCGGTGACCCTGGATTATATTCGAAAGAACTTCACCGGCGACCTGGTGATGGTTTCACCCGATGCCGGCGGGGTGGAACGGGCCCGGGCCTTTGCCAAGCGTTTGAATTGCACCCTGGCCATTATCGACAAACGCCGGGAAGCCACGGCCATCAAGGCCATGACTCTGGTGGGCAACGTCTTTGGCAAAGAGGCGATCATCCTGGATGACATGATCACCACCGGGGCTACGATCAACATGGCTTCGGAGCTCCTTATGCGCCACGGGGCCAGATCGGTGCACGCCTGTGTCACGCACCCGGTTATGAGCCGCAACGCGGCGAGCACCCTGCAGAGCTCTATGGTCCAGTCCGTGATGGTGACGGATACCATTGCCCTCTCTCCCGAAGCCGCGGCGCTGGAAAAGATCCGGGTTCTGTCCGTGGCTCCCCTCCTGGGGGAGGCCATCCGGCGGATCCACAACCAGGATTCGGTCAGTTCATTATTTGTGTAGAGGATAGGAAGAAGCCGCGCTTTTTGAAGGCCAGGGCGGTCTTTTTTTGAGCCTCAGCGTGGATGATACGCGCCTTTCTGATAACTCCGTATGAGCCCGCCCCCGGCCGATCCCCAACCCCGGACCTCAGCAGCCCATCCCTGGCTTATTGTCGGCTTGGGGAATCCCGGGCCCCGGTACGCCGCCACCCCCCACAATTTGGGCTTCCTGGTGGTGGACCTGCTGGCGGAGCAACTGGGGCTTCCCCTGACCAAGAAGACCATGGAAGCACGCTGGGGCAAGGGCCGACTGGACGGGGAAACAGTGATCCTGGCCCAGCCTCAGACCTATATGAACCTGAGTGGCCGGTCCGTGGCCCAGCTCCTGCGGTATTTTGAGCTGGCTCCGGCGAGCCTGGTGGTGGTGCATGACGATCTGGACGTTCCCGAAGGCCGACTGAAGCTGGCCCGGGGCGGCGGGGCCGGGGGGCATAAAGGGGTGCTGTCCATCGTGGCGGCCTTGAACACTGCGGATTTTTACCGAGTGAAATTAGGCATCGGCCGGCCCCCACCGGTTATGGCTCCGGAAGATTATGTGCTGCGCCCCTTTCCCCCGGAAACCTGGGAAGCCGTGCGGACCTTGGTGGAGCGGGGGGCCCGGGCTGTGGTGACTTTGGTCACCAAAGGGTTGGCGGCGGCCCAGAACCAGTTCCATGGCGCTGCCGTGGTCGAACCGGAATGACCCTGAGGAATGCATTTAAGGACTTGACCGGCGCCGGGATCCCGTGGTATGGGGAGCGAGAGAAGCTAAGCCAGCCGTCCTCCGGCAACCTTCAACCTCCAGGGCGCCTCGGCGCCTGTATTCAAATCCACTTCGGGGCACCTCGCCTCCAGCCAGCCCTCGCCCGCCAGGCAGCGAGGCCGTTGCGTATTCCCAGGAAGGCCCCGTCCCGGAACCCACCTGATCAGGGAGGTGGACAGGGGCAAAAACCACAGAAAGGATAGTTATGACAGCAAGTTGGGATAATCAGGATAATGACCGGGAACGTCCCAGCTGGCGGGAGATCGACCAGCGCCGGGACCGGCCCCGCCGCCGGGAGCCGGGTGCGCCTCGGCTGCCGAAGAAGCAGGCCGAGATGGTGCGCCAGTTGGCTCTGCGCCAAGCCGAGGCGCTCTTCCAGGGGAAAAGAGGGCGCCCGGAATACCAGAAGGCTCTGAAGGAACTGGAAGCCGCTCACGGCACCAAGAAATTCCCCGGGGTGGCCCGCAAGTTTGTGGCCGAGTACGGCCTGCCGGCGGAATGGGGCGCTTTGAACCTGCTGCTGGACTACCCGGAGGCCCCGGTGGTACTGGAGGTGCTCACTGCGCTGCGGGCGCAGTGGGAAGGGCGGAGCCGGGTAGAGCAGCAGGGGTTTGGAGGGCGGTTGCGGGTATTGGCCCTAACCAGCCGGGATCAGGAAGTGCGGCGGCGGGCGGAGGAATTGCTGGCGAGTTTATAAAAATATATTTTATTTTTAAATTAAATATTGACATAATATTTTATATTAAACATAATACCCTTACCCCACAATAATCATGTCTTCGGCACAAGGAGGTGCTGTGTATGGGGCATGGGTTTTCTGTCCTGCCTTCTCCGGTGACCGCTCCTGCTCTCCCCGGGGCTTCCCGACCGCCGGCCTTGGCTCGCCTGCTCACCGGCTTTCCGCCTTTCCAAGCTCTTCTGGATAGTCTCCCCCGCTTGGCGGCCACGTCGCTGCCGGTGTTGATTACGGGGGAACCGGGCACCGGCAAGGAGTTGGTGGCTGAGGCCCTCTGGGCCTTGAGCCCCCGGCGCCACCATCCCTTTCACCGGGTCAATTGCGCCCTGCTGGGCGGCGAGTTGGCCACCAGCGAGCTTTTCGGCCACCTGCAGGGCTCCTTTACCGGCGCCGCCCGGACCCGTCTGGGCAAATTCCAGCAGGCCCACCGGGGGACCTTGTTCCTCGATGAAGTGGGGGATTTGGACCCCGCGGTGCAGCCGCGGCTGCTGCGGGCTTTGGAACAGGGGGAGGTGGAGCCCCTGGGCAGCGATGTGGCAACCACGGTGGATGTCCGCCTGCTGTGCGCCACCAACCAGGACCTGCCCCGGCTGCTGGCCGAGGGCCGCTTCCGCCAGGACCTCTATGACCGGCTGGCCGTGCTGCTGGTGCCCTTACCCCCTTTGCGGGAGCGGGACGAGGACGTGCTGCTGCTGGCCGAGCATTTCCTGGAGCAGGAGGCGCGGCGCTATCAACGCCCGGTGGTGGGCCTGAGCGGTCCGGCCCGACGCCGCTTGCGGGATTATCCCTGGCCGGGCAACATCCGGGAGCTCAAGAATGTTATTACCCGGGCGGTGCTGTTCAGCAGCGGGCATCTCCTCCAAGCCACCGACCTGCTCTTTGCCCCGAGGCCGGGAGTAACTCCCCGGCGCAATCCTGTCCCTCTGACCCTCCCGTCCCGGCCTCCCCGGGAACACCTGGCCAGCCTGATCCGGGAAGAGTCCGGCAATATCTCGGCGGTGGCCCGGCGCCTCCAGGTCTGCAGCCGCACTATTTACCGGTGGCTGCGGGCTTATGGCCTGGAGTTGAAAGATTTTCGGTCAGAGATAGAGAAAGAGGCCGGGGTGGGGTAAGGGTTTAGGGCTTGGTGACGCCGTCGGTCCTTCATTGGGCAGGTGAGGGGCCCTGTCCCTGAATCGGGGAAGTTTTTGGAACAGAGCCTGGTCGGGAGGGTTATTCAATAAGAAAACCCGCCTCCCTCAAGGAGGCGGGTTTTTCTTGTCTCAACCGAGAACTGAAGACTGAAAACCGAAAACCGTCTTTAATTACAGCACGCTTTTCACCGCGGCCCGGGCCAGTTCGATGATGGCGTCGGGGGCCACCCCGAAGACCAGGATGGTGGCGCACAGGGCGTAATTCAGGATCCTGGTGGGCCAGGAAAGTTTAATGGGTGGCAAGTCGGAGTCCACAAAGTAGGCGGCATAAACCACCTTGAGATAGTAATAAAGGGACAGGGTGCCGTTGACCGCGCCGATCAGGACCAGCCAGAAGAAGCCCTGGTTCATGGCGGAAGTAAAGAGGAGAAGCTTGCCGGTGAAGCCGATGGAGGGCGGCACTCCGGCCAAGGCGAAGATCCCCAAAATCAGGCTCATGGACAGCAAGGGGCTGCGCCGCCACAGGCCGGCCAACTCGGCGATTTTTAAATCCCGGCCGTCCGAGGCCACTTCCGAGAGCACCATGAACACGGTGAAATTCATGATCAAATAGGCCAGAGCGTAATAGACTGCACTGGTGAAGCCGGCCTCCTGCAAGGTGATCACCCCCATGAGGACGTAGCCGGCGTGGGCGATGGAGGAGTAGGCCAGCATGCGCTTGAAGTCCCGCTGGATGATGGCCACCAGGTTGCCGAGGGTCATGGAAATGATGGACAGGACCATAAGCACCTGGGTGAAGCTATAACCATAGCCGACGCCCAGGGCCGCCAGGCGGAGGAGCAGGGCCACCGCCACCGCCTTGCTGGCGGTGGCGATGAAGGTGACAACCTGGTTGGCGCCGCCCTGGTAAACATCCGGGGCCCAGAAGTGGAAAGGAAAGACGGACAGCTTGAAGAAAAAGCCGGCCAAGGCCAGGAGAAGCCCTACCAAACCGATGGGACTCTGGAGCAGTTGGGGCATGTTATGCAGGATATCCGCCAGGTAGGTGGAGTGGGTGGCCCCAAAGATGTAACTCAGGCCGAAGAGCATGAAGCCCGAAGATACGGCGCCGATAAAGAGATACTTGATGCCCGCCTCCACGTCGATGCCATCGCCTTTGCGCAGCGGCACCAGGATGTACAAGGAGTAGGAGGAGAGCTCCAGGGAAACATATATGGTGAGAAGCTCCACTGAGGAGACCAGCATCATCATGCCCAGGGTGCAGGTGGTCAGGAAGAGATAAAATTCCGCCCGGAAGCGCTCTTCGATGTGAGCCGGATTCCGGGAGATCATCAACACCAGGAACAGACCCAAGGACAGCGCGGCTTTAAATATCTGGCTGAACAGGTCAACCCGGTAAGCCTTGAAAAACAGGTCCCCCTGCTGACCGAGGCACATCAAGGTGACCAGGAAGCCCACGCCCGCCAGGACCACCGTTACGGTGTAGTCCCGCCGCACCTGCGGGGTGCGGCGCAGGCTCATGAGGAAGATGACGAAGGCCAGGCCCAGATAATAGAGTTCCGGTCCAAAGAGCAGCATGGTCATTCTCACATTCCCTGGATAAAAGGTACGATGGAAGTTTTAATCAGGCCCACCATGACCTGGGGGAAGAGTCCGAAAAAGATCATAAAGCCGATAAGGATCATGCGGGGCAGTCCCAGAAAGGGGCTGACATCCTCGAAGTGGGCGAACTTGGGGTTGGGGTCATTGAAAAAGGTGTTTTGGACGACTCTGAGGGCGAAGAGGGCGCCGATGACCAGGGAGGCAATGGCGAACAGACCCCGAACCGGAAAGACCTTCACCGCGGACACCAGCACCAACAGTTCCGCCCAGAAGCTGGCCATGCCGGGGACACCGGCGCCGCAGAGCGCCGCGGTGATGAAAAAGGCTGAAGCTACGGGCATGATTTTGGACATGCCGCCCAACTCCAGGATATCCCTGGTATGGGTGCGGTCGTAGATGAAGCCCACGGCGGAGAAGAAGAGGGCGGTCATGACACCGTGGGCGAACATTTGGAAGACCGCGCCGTTCAGCCCGTCCACCGTGCCGGTGGCCAGGCCGAGGCCCACGATGCCCATGTGCGATACGGATGAGTAGCCGATGACGTACTTCAAGTCGGTCTGGGCCAAGCCCACAAAGACGCCGTAGACAATGCCCACCGCGGCCAGGAGTCCCATGAACTGGGCCCAGTACTGAAAGCCCTCAGGACAGAGATACATGGCCACCCGGAGGATGGCAAAGGAGCCCAGCTTCATGAGCACTCCGGCATGGAGCATGGACACCGCCGTGGGCGCGGCCACGTGGCCTACGGGAGACCAGGTGTGGAACGGCCAGACGCCGGCCAAAACGCCGAAGCCCAGGTACATGAAGACAAAGGCGATCTTTTGAATCCAGGGAGCGAAAGCCACTCCGTGGAGTTGCAGCATATCAAAGGTGAACAGCCCGGAGCTTGAGTAGAGCATCAGGATGCCGGGGATGATAAGACCGCTGCCCGCCATGAGGTAGAGGGTCAGTTTCATGGCGGCGTAAATCTTGCGAGTGGAGCCCCAGATAAGGATGAGGATGTACATGGGCACCACCGCGATCTCATAGAACAGGAAGAAAAAGAACATGTCGTAGGACATGAAGACGCCGAACACCCCGGTCACCAGGGCCAACTGGAAGATGAAGTACTCCCGCACCCGTTCCTTGAGCTCCCACATAGTGAGCACACCGGTAAAGATGACGATGCCGGTCAGGAGCAGGAGCGGGGCGTTCATCCCCTCCACACCCACGAAATAGGTGATGCCGAAAGCCTTGACCCAGGGGTACTTTTCGACGAACTGCAAGCCCCCCAGCTGCTTGTCATAGCCCACAAAGGTATAGATGGACAGCGCGAAGCTGATCCCCGCCGACACCAGGGAGACCATCCGGACCAGGAAGCCCTGTTCCTCCTTTAAAAACAGGAGGATAAAGAGTCCCACCACCGGGGCCAGCAACATGCAGGAGAGAACCGGGAACGATGCCATGTGCTCGGTCATATCAGAGACCCATCAAGAGATAGATTCCCAGGCCCGCCAGGACCAGGACCATGAACAGCAGGTTATACTGCAGGAACGCGGTCTGCAGCAGAGACAGGAGGCGGCCGCCGCCTATGCAGGAGAAGGACACGGCGTCAACCCCGCCGTCCACCACCCGCCGGTCATTATAGGTGAACCACTTGGAAAAGAGGCCGTAAATGACCGTGTCCAAGAACCAGCGCCAGAAGTGGTCCATGTACCATTTCTGGATGAAGAAATTTTCCAGGGAAGGAAAATTCCTGATAAACCCTTGCCAGGTGGCGGACTTGGCGCCCCAATCCCGCCAGGCCATGCCGATGCCCAGCAAGGCGGCGCCCACCGCCAGGATCAGCAAGGTATAGTTCAATTCATGGGGGTGGCTTTCGCCCAGCAGGAAGCCCTCCAGGCGGCCCTGCAAAAAGCCCAGCACCAGGGTAAAGCCGGCCAACACAATGAGGGGGAAGGACATCACCCAAGGGACGCCATGATGCTCATCACCGTGGCCATGGGGGCTGTGGGCCTCGTCGTGCTGGTGCCCCGGCGCGGAGCCGGTGTGGGCATGCGCATCGTCATGACTGAAATCGCCGTGAGGTCCGTGGCCGTGGCTGTGGGCCGGGCCATGGCTGTGGGCCGTTGCGGGGACCTCGTAATACTCTTCCCAGGCCTTGTGATCATCAGGCCGGGGGAAGAGGAGCACGAAAATCACCCGGAAGGTGTAGTACGCGGTGAGGAAAGCGCCGAACAACCCGAGGGTCACCCAGATCTTGCTAGGGAGGCTCCACAGAACCCCCATAACGGCTTCCTTGCTGAAAAAGCCGGAGAAGGGGAAAATGCCGGCCAGAGCCAGGGCGCCGATGGTCACCGTGACCATGGGGATTTTAAGGTAGCGGCCCCCCTCTTTGCTCATGACAAAGAAATCGTTGGTGCCGAAGTGGTGGATGAACACCCCGGCGCACAAAAACAGCAGGGCCTTGAAGGCCGCGTGGGTGGTGAGGTGATAGTATCCCGCGAACAGGTTGCCCCCGACCAGGCCGGCGGCGGCCAGGCCCATGGCCATGAACCCCAACTGGCTGATGGTGGAGTAGGCCCAGACCTGCTTGATGTCCCGGGCCACCATGCCGATGGTGGAGGACAACAGCAAGGTGATGGTGGAGATGGCCAGGATTACCGAACAGGTAGTGGGGGAGGCCGCGAAGAAGGGGAAGAGCCGGGTGATCAGGTAGACGCCTGCGGCCACCATGGTGGCGGAGTGCAACAAGGCCGATACCGGGGTGGGGCCTTCCATGGCATCCGGCAGCCACACATGGATAGGGAACTGGGCGCTTTTCCCGGCCACCCCGCAGAAGATGAGGAGCGAAGTGGTGGTCAGGAGCCATTGGGGCATGGTGTGCTTGAGACCCGCAAGATTAACTGCGGTAATGTCCAGCGTGCCGAAATAAATGGTCAGAAAGGCCAAACCCATGAAGAAGCCGATGTCTCCGAAGCGGGTGACCACAAAGGCCTTTTTCCCGGCCTCCGAGGCGGAAAACTTCTCGTACCAGAAACCGATTAAGAGGTAGGAAGCCAGGCCCACCAGCTCCCAGGAAATGAACAGCTGAAGCAGGCCGTTGGCCGACACCAGGCTCAACATGGCCATGCCGAAAAGGGACAAATCGGCGTAGTAGCGGCCGAACCCAGGATCGCCCTCCATGTACCCGATGGAATAAATCTGGATGAGCCAGGCGATGGTGGCCACAATGACCAGCATGAGCAGACTCACCGGGTCAATCAGGAACCCAAAAGGAATCCTGAAGCCGTCGGAAGAAACCAGCCACTCCACTTGGGTCACGATCGGTTTGGCCAAGCTGACGTCCCTTACCGTCAGGAATAGATACCAGGCCAGGATCAGGGGAATGGTGGAGCAGACCAGAGAGATGGCCAACGCCACCTTAGGCTTCTTCCAGGCGAAGATCATGATAAGGGCAAAAGCCAGTAGTGGCAGGGTGACGATGGCGGTACAGATCGAAAAAAGATGGTCGACCGGGCCCATGTTTAACCCCTAAGCTCTGTGGCTTGTTCCACGTTGATGGATTTCAGCTTCCGGTAGACCGCCATGATAATGCTCAGGGCGATGGCGGCTTCCGCCGCGGCGACAGCCATAATGAACAAAGTGATGACCTGACCCACCGCGGGATGAGGTGCCAAGAAGCGGTTGAAGGCCATGAAGTTGATGCTGGCGGCGTTGAGCATCAGTTCCACGGAGATGAGCACGGCGATGAGATTGCGCCGGGACAACACGCCGTAGAGCCCGATGGCGAACAAAATCACGGCCAGATACAGGTAGGTTTCCAGCTGGTTGAATATCAACATAGATGACCTCAATCTCAGGAGGAGCCGCGGCCGTTGCGGGCGGTGACGATGGCGCCCAACATGGCCACGAGCAAGAGAAGCGAGATGACCTCAAAGATGAGGACGTAGTTGGTCAAAAGATAATGGCCGATGGTCGTAATGGACCAGTCTTTGCTGCGTTCCGCGGCCGCGAGCCACTTGGTTTTCCTGGTCAGCAGAATCAGGAAGGCCAGGACCGCGCCGGCCCCCAACATTGCGCCCAAGCCTTTTAGAAAAGAGCGGGGCGGACCGGGAAGGTATAGAGGCCTGGACAGCATAATGGCAAAGCAGATGGCGATGCAGATGGCCCCCACATAGATCAGAATCTCCATGAGGGCCACAAAGGGGCTGTTAAGATAAACAAAAATCGCGGCGACACCGAGGAGCGACAGGGCCAGACCCAGGACATTGTGAAAGATGTTCCGGGCGCCCACCGCGATCAGGGCTCCCGCAATAGTTATGGCCGCCACCCCCAGAAAGACCCCGGTGGCCAATCCCCCCGCCGAGAAGAAGCTGACGTTCATTCCTTCACCTCCCCTGCAGGCTCGGCCTCACCTTCGGTCTCAGCGGCAGGCTCCGGGATGGGCGTCACCGGGACCCCAGCCATCCGCTGCTGGTGCTGAAACCGAACCAGCAGGTCGAAGACCGAGTCTTGCCGGGTAAAGCCGGCCAAGCGGTACTCATGGGACCACTCCAGGGCCTTGGTGGGGCAGACCTCGATGCATAACCCGCACAGGCTGCAGTACTGGTATTCAATGATGTACTGCCAGGGCACCTTTTTCTTTTTGTCCACCCGGACACCCTGCACCGTGATCAATTGGGACGGGCAGGTGCGGGCGCACAGTTCGCAGGCGATGCAGCGGTGGGTGCCGCTCTCCGCATCCAGGGCCAACTGGGTGTGACCCCGATACCGCGGAGACATGATGATCTTTTCCCGGGGGTACTGGACCGTGACGATGGGCTTGAAAAAGTAGCGGATAGTCACCGCCATGCCAGCCAAGAGGCTGCCGAAACCCACCAGAATGTCTTTGAAATAACTTACCATTTTTCTCTCAACCTTTAGGCCGTCGCAAGCTTGGCGGCTCACCTCAGCTTCATGATGAACGCAGTGATGATCAGGTTGGCAAAGGCCAGGGGAATGAGAATCTTCCAGGCAAAAGTGATGAGCTGGTCAAAGCGCACCCGGGGAAAGGTCCACCTGAACCACATGATCAGGAAGATGACGAAATAAACCTTGAGAAAAAACCAGACGATGCCCGGCAGAAAGGGACCGTGCCAGCCGCCCAGGAAAAATACGGTGGCGATGGCGGAGACGATGAACATGTTGGTGTATTCCGCCAGGAAAAACAACGCGAAACGCATGCCGCTGTATTCGGTGTGGAAGCCCGCCACCAGCTCGCTTTCTGCTTCCGGGAGGTCGAAGGGAGCCCGGTTGGTCTCGGCGGTGGCGCAGGTAATATACAGGATGAAGGCCACAGGCTGGACCAGGACAAACCAGAACCGGTTCTGGGCGTTGACGATGTCCACCAGGCTGAAGGAGCCTACCATAAGAATGATGCTCATCAGGGTGATGAGCAGGGGGATTTCGTAGGCCACGTTCTGGGCCACGGAGCGGATGGCCCCCAAGACGGAGTACTTGTTGTTGGAGGCCCAGCCCGCCATGAGGATGGCCAGCACCGTTAGCGCCGCGAACGCCAGGATCAGGAGAATCCCCACATTCATGTCCCGGATGACCAGGTTTTGGGAGAAGGGAATTACCAGGAAGGAGAGCAGCACCGGCAGGAAGATCACGATAGGCGCGGCCAGGTAGACCCACCGGTCCACATCCTTCGGAGTGATGAGCTCTTTGCCCAGGAGCTTCAGGGCGTCGGCGATGGTCTGGATGGCGCCGTGCCAGCCGACTTCCATGGGTCCGGGGCGGAGCTGCATGTGGGCCGACACCTTGCGTTCCATCCAGATGAGGAACAGGGCGTTCACCGCCACCAGGGTGATGACCCCGATAAGGCCGGCCACCATGCCCAAAAGGCTGACTGCTGCGGGTTGCGTGATAGATTCCATGATATACCCGTCCAGTTACCGGTCAATTTCCGGCACAACCACGTCAATGGAACCCAGGATGGCCACCAGGTCGGCCACCAGGGTGTCCACGGCGATTTCCGGAAGAATGCTCAGATTGCCGAAAGACGGCACCCGGAGTTTGATGCGGTAGGGCTTGAGGTCGCCATTGCTGACGATAAAACAACCGAACTCGCCCCGGGCCGTTTCCACCGCGGCATAGACCTCGCCGTTGGCCGGCTTGATGCGCTTGGGCACCTTTTCAGCCATGATGGGTCCTCCGGGGATTTGGTCCAGGGCCTGCTCGATGATGCGCAGGCTCTGCTCCATCTCCCGGAGCCGCACCAGGTAGCGGTCCATGACGTCCCCCCGTTCGCCGAGGGGAATTTCGAAATCGAACCGGGGATAGACGGAGTAGGGCTCGCTCTTGCGGATGTCATAGGGGATGCCGCTGCCTCGCACCATGGGGCCGGTGAGTCCGTACTTGAGGCACTGCTCCTTGGTGATGACGCCGACGTCCCGGGTGCGGTTGATGAAAATGACGTTTTTGGTCACCAGGTTGTCGTAGTCGGCCCAGCGGCTCCGCAGGCGTTTGATGAACTTGCGGCAGCCCTCGGTGAAGTCGTCGTCAATATCCACCGGCACCCCACCGAAGCGGTAAAAACAGTAGGTCAGGCGAGAACCGGTGAGGTAGTCCAGAAGGTCCAGGATATTTTCCCGGTCATCGAAGCAGTACAGGAAGGGGGTGAAGGCGCCCAAGTCCATGAGGTAGGCCCCGACCCACAACAGGTGACTGGCGATGCGGTTCAGCTCCGCGGTGATGACCCGGATGAATTCGCCCCGCTCCGGGACCTCAAGCCCGATGAGCTTCTCCACCGCCATGCAATAGCCCTGGTTGTAGGCCAGGGCGTGGAGATAGTCCACCCGCCCCATATTGGGCAGGTACTGCTGGTAGGTGCGGTTTTCGGCCATGTGCTCATGGCCCCGGTGGCCGTAGCCGATGTCCGGGTCCGCCTTGGTGATGAACTCGCCCTCCAATTCGAGCTCCACCCGCAGCACTCCGTGGGTGCTGGGATGCTGGGGGCCCAGGTTGAGGACGTATCTTTTTTCTTCTAATCCACGCTCAAGCATCGCCCGAACTCGCTTCGAATTTTTTCAGCAAGGGGTGAAAATCGGCATCAAAGGGCAACAGAATGCGCCTCAGGTCCGGGTGCCCCGCGAAGCGGAGGCCAAACAGGTCATAGGCCTCCCGCTCGTACCAGTTGGCCCCGGGATAAATGTGGCTGATGGTGGAAGCCTCCTGGTCCAGAGGAACCTTGACGTGCACCGCGGTGCGGCACAGTTCCTGGTAATTGGCGAAATGATAAACCAGGGTAAAGTGCTCAGGATAGTGCAGGCAGGTGAGGGATTCCAGGAAGCAGCCTAACGACAGCATGGTCTGGGCCACCTCCGGCATCCGCTCGGGCGCGGCGGTCACCTCCAGGTGGCAGCCGGTCTTGGCGTAATCGCCGGCCGCCACCTGCTCCAGGTTCAAAGGCGCCAAGGCTTTTTGGATATCATCCTTTAACATCTCTGAATTTCCTCAAGCGGCCCCGTTTGGTGATCTTTTCTTCCAGCAGCAGGATGCCTTCAATCAGGCCCTCAGGCCGGGGCGGGCATCCGGGCACGTAAACGTCCACCGGAATGATAAGGTCGGCCCCGGGGACAATGGCGTATTGGTCGGGGTAGTAAAACGGCCCGCCGGAGATGGCGCAGTTGCCCATGGCGATGACCCACTTGGGGGCCGGCATCTGTTCCCAGAGGCGGACCACCGCGGGGCCCATCTTTTTACTGATGGTTCCGGCCACGATCATGAGATCGCACTGCCGGGGTGAGGGCCGGAAGACTCCGGCGCCGAACCGGTCCAGATCGAACCTGGACGCGCCCGCGGCCATCATTTCGATGGCGCAGCAGGCCAAGCCAAAGGTCATAGGCCACAAAGAGTTGGCCCGGGCCAGGTTCAGGGCCTCCTCCAGGAGACCGAGGTGAATTAAAGGCGCTCCGGTTTTCGTTTCCAAGTGAAAACCCCCCTGCACCAGGCGTAAATAATCACCAGGGAGAGAATGCCGATGAAGATGGTGATTTCAACGAAGTCCCGCCAGACATACCCTTTGCCGTAAGCCAGCAGCACGGGGAAGAGAAATAGCACATCCACGTCAAAGGCCAGAAACAGCAGGGCAAAGAGGTAATAGACGACGGCCACCTGGATCCAGGCGTTCCCGAGAATGGGCATGCCACATTCATAAATTTCATCCCGGGCGGCGCCGTAGCTACGGGGCGCAATAAAATAGGCGAGTACCAGCGGCCCCGCGGCGAAGAGGGCCGCGACCACCAGAAACACCAGGACGTAGCTGAAATCGGTCAGGGCCTCAGGGATCTCCAAGGCGGACTCCTTGTGCTTTTTGGTACAAATCCTCGGTTTTTATATCTCATTGGCAAAAGGCGAGTCAAGCATTTTTTCCTTGGACCCAAAGGAAATTTTCCCGCTTCCGGGAAAGCCGAAGCTTCAGACGATGCCCTGCCTGGCAAAATTCTGCTTGCCGGGGGGAAGGGAGTGGAGTATGAAGCTTAGGAGGGGAAGGGTTTTACGCTTATCCCGTTCCATTTAACCCGGAAACGGAAAAACGTCCTTATGCCCCATTGGGAAGATCTGCGCATGCCGGAATTTGCGGCTTGGCGGCAAAAACACCGGACCGTCGTTCTGCCGGTGGGTTCGGTGGAGGAACACGGCCCGCACCTGCCCTTGGGCACGGATACCTTTCATGCCCTGGAGGTGGCCCGCCGGCTGGCCCAGTTGCGCCCGGTGCTGGTGGCCCCGCCGGTTTTTTACGGCTTGTGCCGGTCCACCCGGGAGCACCCCGGCACCCTGTCCGTATCCGGGGACACCCTGAGGGCTCTGGTGATGGAGCTGGGCCGGGAGTTTTACCGCCAAGGCCTGCGAAACCTGGTGATCATCAGCGGCCACGCCGGGGGCACGCACATGGCTGCCCTGGTCGAAGCCGGGGAAACCCTCCTGACCGAATTGCCCGAGGTGCAGGTGGCGGTGGTCAATCTCCTGGAGGTCCTCCGGGAAGTGGTCGCGGCCCGGCCCGACCTGGTCAAGACCAAAGGCGACTCCCACGCCGGAGAAGTGGAGACCGCCCTGATGCTGGCGGTCTCTCCTCACCTGGTGAAGGGCACCGCGCCGGCGGAGTGGCCCACCTTTCCCAAGTATGTGCTGGTGCGGGACAAACGGCAATACTGGCCGGGAGGCGTGTGGGGCGATCCGGGCCCGGCCAGCCCTGACCAGGGGGAAGCCATCCTTCAGGCCGAGGCCGAACGCGTGGTTGGACTTCTTGATTTTTTATCGCCAAAGGGATAAACTTTTTCTTGACATCCCCCCCGGATTGTTTAATTATGGGAAGGTCGATAAACTCCTCGCAAGAGAAAGGCGCGTCTCCCAGTCTATGATTCCTGAAGCCCTTGAAAAAATTGCTGATAACGTATTGTCCCTGGATGAATCAGACCTGGCCGCTCTTCTTGACTATTATAAAAGCCGCATGGCCCAGGGTGAACCCACCCGTTCCTGGGAACGGGCGGTCATCGCCTACTTTGTCCTGAATGGCATCCGCATCAAGAACACCCTCAAACAGGGCAAACTGCGACGCCAGCAACCGACCCGGGGAAAAACTCCCCATCTCTGTCTGGTCAAGGCCTGAATCATCGCACCCATCGATCCAGCAATTCTCACTGGGCGGCAGCCATTGCCGGGATAAACCGGCCGGGCTGGGCGCCCCTATTCCGCTATTCTCCTGAAATCAGTAACTTCCTGCATTTAAAGGGACAATTTTGTGAAAAAGATTTTTTTCGAAGTTCTGATGCCCCTTTACGGGCTTGTCGCTCCCGGAGAACCGGCCTTATGGTTTGACCTCCTTGGTTCTCCGGCGGGTGGGGCGGCGAGTTCCGGCTAGCGGCGGCGACTCGCCCGAGCCTTGAAGAACAGGCGCAAGGGGGCATGCTTCAGACCCAGGTTCTCCCGGAGCTGCTTGACCAGGTAACGCCGGTAGGCCTCGGGCACCCCTTCGGGGTGGTTCACGAAGGCAATAAAGGTGGGGGGGTGGGTTTCCGGCTGGGTGAGATAATAAAATTTCAAGGGCCGCTGGCGGAAGAGGGGAGGGCGGACCCGCTGGGTAATATGGGCCAGGAGTTGATTGAGCTCCGCGGTGCCGGCCCGACGGCCCATTTGCTGATGAATTTCGTCCACCAGGGTAAAGATCCGGCCCACGTTGTGGCCGGTCTTGGCGGAAAGCGGCAGCACCGGGGCATAGGATAAAAAGTCCAGACCTTCTTTGGCCTTGGCCAATCTGGCCGGGCGGTCCTCCCTGGCCACCAGGTCCCACTTGTTCAGCCCGACCAGGCAGCCTTTGCTCTCCTCGGCGATAAGATTGGCGATGCGCAGGTCCTGTCCGGTCAGGCCCTCCCGGGCGTCCAGGAGCAGGAGGGCCACATCGCACCGCTCCAGGGCCCTCAGGGCCTTGAGCACCATGTATTTCTCCAGGCCCGGGGCCACGTGGCTGGGCCGCCTCAGGCCTGCGGTATCGATCAGAACATAATTGCGCCCCTGGTAAGTCAGCGGGGTGTCGATGACGTCCCGGGTGGTGCCGGGGCGGTCGCTGACGATAAGGCGCTCTCCTCCTAATATCCGATTGATAAAGGAAGATTTGCCGACATTGGGCCGTCCCACCACGGCGATCCGGACACCGGGGGCGGGTTCGGACACTTCCCCCATCTGAGGCAGACTCTGGAGTACGTCCTCCATCAGGCGGGAAAGCCCCGACCGGTGCACCGCGGAAACGGGGTAAAGGGGCGAGACGCCGAAAGTGTAGAATTCTGCCAGATTTTCTTCCCGGCCGGGATGGTCGATTTTATTTATTACCAGAAAAAGGGGCTTGCCGGTGGTCCTGAGGTAGTCCACCACCTCAGCGTCCCCGGCCTGGGGACCCTCCTTGCCGTCCATGACCAGAAGAACGGCGTCGGCGTCGGCGACCGCGGCCTCGGCCTGACGCCGGACCAGTCGGCCCAGTTCGTCTTCGCCGCCCACCAGGCCCCCGGTGTCCACCAAGAGGAAGGCGCGGTCATCCCAGACGGCCCGTCCGAAGTGGCGGTCCCGGGTGACCCCGGGCACATCCGCCACCAAGGCCTGGGAAGAGCGGGTCAGGGCGTTGAACAGCGTGGATTTACCCACGTTAGCCCGGCCAATGATGGCCACCAGGGCCGGAGCGGCCGGGGTGCAGGCGGGCTTGAGGGCCATCAGGGGGCCGGGGAACTCTGGACGAACTCCTTGGGGGGCCAATGATGCAGGACCTCCAAGGCTCTTTTCAGAACGTAATCATTCTTGATTTCGTCTTCAGTAAGGGGCTTATCCCAGGGTTTATCAGTCACGCCCTCGCCCCGCATGTGGCGGGCCAGGGCCTCATCCCGGAGTTGCTCGGGAGTTTTGCCTTGGCTGTCGTCGGTATCCTTTACCTCGATATCAGGCATGATGCCTTTTTCATGAATGGTTTTGCCGCTGGGGGTGTAATATAGAGCCGTGGTCAGACGCAGCGCCGAACCGTCTCCCAGAGGGAGAATGGTTTGCACCGAGCCCTTGCCGAAGCTCTTGGTGCCCATAACCAAGGCCCGCTTCTGGTCTTTCAGCGCGCCGGCCACGATCTCCGAAGCAGAGGCGCTGCCTTCGTTGATCAGGACAATAACCGGGAATTGATCCTGATCGCCCGGGTCGCCAGGCTTGGCGTTGAATTGCATGCGCTGGCGAGCGTCCCGGCCCTCGGTCTTGACAATAAGGCCATGGCTTAAGAATTCATCCGACACCATTACCGCTTGGTCAAGCAGTCCCCCCGGGTCATTGCGCAGATCAAGGATGAGGCCTTTAATCGGAGGCTTGTGCTGGCGCATTTTCTGGAGGTAGTTGCGCAGGTCCCGATTGGTCGCGTCCTGGAAGTTGGCTATGCGAATATAGCCGTAGCCCCCTTCAATAAGGCGGGCTTTGACGCTGTGGATGGGGATGATATCCCGGACGATGGAAAAATCCTGAGGTTTGGAGAATCCCTGCCGGTTGATGGTGAGAATGACATGGGAGCCCTTGGGTCCCCGTATCTTCCGCACCGCCTCGGTAATGGAAATGTTCTTCGTGGGGGTGCCGTCGACCTTGATGATCTGGTCTCCGGCCTTGATGCCGGCCCGGAACGCGGGGGTGCCCTCGATGGGGGAAACCACGGTCAGTTTCCGGTCTTTCAAAGTGATTTCGATGCCGATGCCGCTGAATTTCCCTTTGGTTTCAACCTGGAGTTCCTTGAATTCCTCGGGAGTCATAAAGGAGGAATGGGGGTCCAGGGAGCCCACCGCGCCCTGGATGGCTCCATAGACCAGGTCCTTGCTGGTCTTGGGTTCCGCATAATATTCTTCAACGATGCTCAGGGCATGGGCAAAGGTTTTTAGCTGGCTGTCCGTGAGGGTGACCGAAGGTCGGCTGAACAGGGAGCTATCGGACAGCCGCGCTTTGGCAGCTGAAGCTGTGGCGGTGGTAAGGGAAGGTGTAGCGCACAGTCCCCAGATTATCAGGCTGCCCAGGAAAATTGCGACTCCGAGCCAGTGCCGGCGGTTATTCCAGAAAATAGTCCATTTGGGTCGGCGAGGGTAAGTTTCCATCTTTGTCAACTCACGGGCGCCCAGGCAATGCCTGCGGCTTAAAATTTTGAAGGATGAAAGTCAAGGTTTCCGGTCAACTTTTGGAGCAAGGGACTCAGGAGGCCGGGGACTTGCCGACCTTGAGCACTTCCACCGCCTGTTGGACCCAGGGGTCCGCCTCAGGTTCCGGAACCGGGGCAGTCAGGAGTCTGGTATCCGACTCTGACGGCTTTTGGGCCTCAATGTCCGGTTTAAGTCCGTCCCCTGAGATTTTTTGGCCCCCGGGGTTATAACAGTAGGCCACGGTCATCAGCAAGGCGGAGCCGTCATCCAGGGGTATCAACTGGGTGATCCCGCAAAGACCGAAAGTTTTATCGCCCAGCAGGAGTCCCCGGCGATAATACTGCAAAGCCCCGGCCAGAATTTCGGCGGCCCGGGCCGTGCCCTGGTCAACCAACACCACCAGGGGCAGGTGAGACTTGAGCACCTGCTCGCGGTCAGAGCCCTGGTAGGATTTCTCGGATTCGGGCTTGCGGCCCTTGACGGTAACCACCCTCTGATTTCCTAAAAACAAAGAGGCCGTGCGCACCGCCTGTTCCAGATCTCCCCGGGCATTATTGCGCAGGTCCAGAACCAATCCCTTGACGGGGGGCGTGGCCTTGGTCAAGGTCTGCAACTGCTGGCCCACCGCCCGGGGGAGGCTATCGGTGAAATAAGGGATGCGCAGGTAGGCATAGCCGTCTTGCAACATCTTTAACTTGGGCGCGGCCGGCCCCAAGGGCTCCAGGGTAACGGTCAGATTCAGCGGTTTGACCAGGCCGTTGCGCGATACCTCTAATTTCATGGTCTTGCCGGCCGGACCCTGGAAGTAGCGTTCCCCCTCCTGGGTGGTGATATTGCGGATAAGTTGTCCGTCAATCTTGAGAATATGGTCCCCGGGCTTCATCCCGGCCCGGTCGGCGGGCCCGCCGTCCAGCACTGAGACCACAGTAAGGACATGGTCCTTGAAAACCAGCTCCATTCCGGCCTCAGCCTTAGGACCCGGCTGACCCTTTTGGTACTTGGCGAATTCCTCGGGGCTGAGGTAGGAAGAATCGGGGTCCAGAGAGTTCATCATGCCCCGCAAAGCCCCTTGAAACAGCTCCTGGTCGTTTTTCTGAAATACCGCCTTGGTGGAGATCTCATTAAGAGCTTCGGTAAGAAGCCGCAAGGATTCGTACTCTGAAGACGTATCCGCCGCGGCCAGGGCCGCCAGGCAGCCCGTTGCGATTAGAACTGCAAGCAACCCCTGAGCGAGCCGGTTTCGCATAAATTTTTGTAATAACCTCAACTCATTGTACTCCGTTGTGTGTATTAAGCGATTATATCTTTTGTTCTGCCAAAGGTATAATCAAACTTTAGCGGGTGAAGGGGCTAAGGCCCGGTGGGCCCTTACCCCTCCCCCTTACCCCATCCCCCAATCCCTTATTGGCTGGTAACTTGGGAGGGGGGTGTGGGGAAGGCAGGGAGCGCCGCTCCCTGGCCCCACCCCCAGGGAGGATCATTATTCTCTTTTACAGAGCAAAGGCCATAATCGTTTATTTAATTTGACATTGCCAGCTTCCGGGTTGTTAAGACCTGGCCTTCCGGGCCATGGCCTTCAGCGCCGCCTTGGCGATATCTTCGGGTGTGAGACCGAAATGCTTGAGGAGTTCTTCGGGCTTGCCCGACATGCCAAAGGTATCCCTGATCCCCACCCTTAGTTGGGGCACGGGATAAAATTCCGTCAGTACTTCACTGACCGCGCTTCCCAGGCCGCCGGTAGCGGAATGTTCTTCCGCGGTCACCAGGCAGCCGGTGCGCCGGGCTGAATCCACCACCAGTTCCCAATCCAGGGGTTTGAGGCAGGAGAGGTTGAGCACCCTGGCACTAACACCTTTTTGGGCCAGAAGCTCGGCCGCGGCCAGGCATTCGTGGACCATGAGGCCGATGCCCGCCAGGGTCACGTCATCGCCTTCCCGCAGAAGGTGGCCGCGCCCCAGTTTAAAGATATGACTGTCGTCGTGAATAACCGGAAACGGGATGCGGGAGGTGCGGATATAAACCGGCCCCTGGTAAGTTACGGCCCAACGCACCATGGCCCGGGTTTCGGGTCCGTCCGCCGGCACCAGCACCACCATGTTGGGCAGCACCCGCATGAGGGCCAAGTCCTCCACGGACTGGTGGGAGCCGCCATCCTCTCCCACGGTTATCCCGCCGTGACTGGCCACGATCTTGACGTTTAAGCTGCCGTAGGCAATGGTCTGGCGAATCTGCTCCCAGGCCCGGCCGGTGGCGAAGATGGCAAAGGTGCTGGCAAACGGGATTTTGCCTCCCAAGGCCAGCCCGGCCGCGGTGCCCATCATGTCCTGCTCGGCGATGCCGACATTGAAAAACCGGTCCTTAAAAATCTTGGCAAACCGGGCCGTCTGGGTGGACCCGGAGAGATCCGCGTCCAGGACCACGATGTCAGGATACTCCTCTCCCAATTGGGCCAGGATCTTGCCGTACTCAACCCTGGTGCTTTCTTTGACAGGGACCTGGACGGTTTCAGGAAGCGCGCCCAAAAATCTGACCTCACCTAAGCTGAAGTTCCCGCACCGCTTGCTGATATTCCTCCGTGGTGGGGGTGACGCCGTGAAATTTGACGTTATCTTCAAAAATGGACACGCCTTTGCCTTTGGTGGTGTGGGCGATGATGATGCTGGGCCGCCCGATAATCCCCCCGCAGGCCTTCAGCGCCTCCAGGATATCCGGAATGGAGTGGCCGTCCACTTGAGCCGTGTGCCAGCCGAAGGCCTCCCACTTGGCGGCCAAGGGCTCCACGCTCATGACCTCCTTGGTGCGGCCGTCGATCTGGAGGCGATTGCGGTCCAGGATGGCGGTGAGGTTGTCCAGGGAGTAGTGGGACGCGGTCATGGCCGCCTCCCAGATTTGCCCTTCCTGGATCTCCCCGTCGCCCAACAGGGCATAGACCCGCTGGCCTCGCCGGTTCAGCTTCAGGGCCAGGGCCAGGCCGTTGGCCACCGACAGGCCCTGCCCCAGAGAGCCGGTGGCTACCTCCACTCCGGGGGTGCATTTGGAGTCGGGGTGACCCTGAAGATGGCTCCCGAACCGGCGCAAGGTGGACAACTCCTCCCGGGGGAAATAGCCCAGGCGGGCCAGGATGGCATAGAGCGCCGGCGCCGCGTGGCCTTTGGACAGGACAAAAAAATCCCGCTCGGGGTAACAGGCGTTCCCGGGTTCCAGGTGCATGTGGCTGAAGAACAGTGCCACCAGGACATCGGTGGCGGAGAGGGACCCCCCCACATGCCCCGACCCGGCCCGATATAACATCTCCACGATGTCCAGGCGGATCTGGCGGGCGATTTCCTTCAGTTGGTTCGGATCGCTGATGGGGTACATTGCATTTATATCAACCCACTTTGTAAGATAATATAACCTGGAAAGCAACAGAAATTCAATAACCCCCGTAATTTGACGGAGAGCCCCGGAGAATCCGGCTGAAGCGGTTTTCTCTTGTGCCTCGCCAGGACTGGCAGGTATATAATGAAACATTTAAAATAGCGAGGATGCGGGGCCAATGAATCAAGCATACATTTAGGGGCGCCCCGCGATCTTGATGGAATATTTGGGGTCGCTACAGGCTTCAGCCCTGCGCCTGAACCGACTGACAAACTGTGGCGCCGTCTGATCGGAAGGATAGAACTGAACCATGGCCTTGACCAAAGAAGAAGTGCTCCACGTGGCCAACCTGGCCCGCCTCAGCCTCGATCCGCAGCAGGTGGACCGGTTTACCCGGCAACTCAACGATATTTTGGCATATGTGGAGAAATTGCAGGAAGTGGACACTGCCGGGGTGCAGCCCATGGCTCACGTGGTGCCCCTCTACAATGTGTTTCGGGAAGATGAGGTGACGCCGGGCTTGTCCCGGGAGGACAGCCTGGCCAATGCCCCGGTCCAGGAAGAGGGGACCTTCGTGGTTCCCCGGGTCATTTAGGAGATGTTCATGGCCGAGGACCTGTGCCGTCTGAGTGTGAGCGGGCTTGCCCCCCTGCTGGCCCGCCGGGAAGTCTCCCCCGTGGAGGTGACCGAGGCCATGCTGTCCCGGATCACCGCACTGGACCCGGACATCAACGCCTATATCACAGTGGATGAAGAGGGCGCTTGGGCCCAGGCCCGGGAAGCGGAAGCCAGGTTGGGCCGGGGAGAAAACGGCGTCCTCCTGGGGGTGCCTCTGGCCCTGAAGGACGTTCTGGCCACCAAGGGTCTGCGCACCACCTGCGCGTCCCGCATCCTGGAAAACTTCGTGCCGCCCTATGACGCCACTGTCTGCGTCCGGTTGCGTAAGGCCGGTGCGGTGTTTTTGGGTAAGGCCAACATGGATGAGTTCGCCATGGGCTCTTCCACGGAAAATTCGGCCTTTGGGGTCACCCGCAACCCCTGGCGACGCGACTGCATCCCCGGCGGCAGCAGCGGCGGGTCGGCCGCGGCCGTGGCCGCTGACCTGTGCACCGCGTCCCTGGGCTCGGATACCGGCGGCTCCATCCGCCAGCCTGCGGCTCATTGCGGCGTCGTGGGGCTCAAGCCCACCTATGGGCGGGTGTCCCGCTTCGGGCTGGTGGCCTATGCCTCCTCGCTGGACCAGATCGGCCCCCTCACCAAGGAAGTACGGGATGCAGCCCTGCTTCTGCAGGTGATCGCCGGCCCTGACGCCAAGGATTCCACCTCTGCGCCGGAGCCGGTGCCCGACTATCTGGAGAGCCTGGGAAAGGACATCAAAGGCCTCAGAATAGGGGTTCCCCGGGAATTTTTCGGGGAGGGTCTGGACCAGGAGGTGGAGGGGGCGGTGCGCAAGGCGCTCAAGACCCTGGAGGGCCTGGGCGCCGACCTCATGGAAGTGAGCCTTCCCCTTACCGAGTACGCGGTGGCGACCTATTACATCATCGCCATGGCCGAGGCCTCCTCCAATCTGGCCCGCTATGACGGGGTGAAATACGGCTTCCGGGCTCCCGCGGGAAATCTCCAGGAGATGTATGCCCGGACCCGCACCGAGGGCTTCGGGACCGAAGTCTTGCGCCGCATCATGCTGGGCACCTATACCCTGTCGGCCGGGTATTACGAGGCCTATTACCGCAAGGCCTCCCAAGTACGGGCCCTGATGCGCCGGGATCTGGACCGGGCTTTTGAGACCTGTACGGTTTTGGCCACCCCGGTGGCCCCTACCCCGGCCTTCTGCATCGGGGAAAAGGGGGACGATCCCCTTACTATGTATCTATCTGATATATTTACAATATCTGCTAATCTGGCCGGCATTCCGGGTATTTCGCTGCCGTGCGGCCTAAGCGCCGCCGGGCTGCCCATCGGGCTGCAGCTTATGGGACCGCCCTTTGGCGAACCCCAGGTCCTTCAGGTGGCTTTCGCGTTTGAACAGGCCACTGAGTTCCATCGCGCCAAGCCGCCGCTGGCTTAGGGGGCTTCAAGGGCAGGGCGTTTGAGGCATGGTTTTTTTGCAGGCACAGGGGCCTGCTCTAAAATATCTATAATTATTGAGCCTGTTGCGAACATGGTCTTGAAGAGAGGGCGAAAGGGGTCGGCGGACCCCCTCAAACTCCTCTCCCCAACCTTCCGGAAAGCAGGTAATCAAGGTTTAACACCTTGATTTATAAATAAATTTATGTGGGGGAGAGGGCTTGGAAGCGGGGTCAGGGGGCAACTGCCCCCTGACCCCCTTTCCCAAAAGCTATTGGCAACAGCCTTATCATAATTGACATGCTTAGAAGAGCAGGATTTTCGTCAAGGTCTCAAATTTCAGTAGAGCCCATGTTCCTGTAATAACCTGACAAAATCATGGCGCGAGGTGAACTGCCAGGCTAACAGCCCCTGCTCCCGGGCGGCAGTGACAAACGGGAGCTTGTCGTCCACGAAGAGGCAACAGGCCGGAGGCACGCCGGACTGCCGGATAAGGGCCTGGAAAATACCGGATTCGGGCTTGCGACTGCCTAGTTCAAAGGACAGGATGAAGCCCTGGAAATAGGTCAAAAAATTATAGTTTTGTCTGATAAAGTCGAAATGTAAGGCATTGGTATTGGACACCAGGTACAGCGGGTGCCGGGCCGCCAGATGACCGACCAGCTCCGCCATGCCCTCCATGGGCCCGAAGATGTCGTTCCACCACCAGGAAAACTGAGAGAAGGGGAGGGTGATCCCGAAATGATCCAGGACCCGGCGGTGAAACTCTTCCGAGGTCAGGAGGCCCGTGTCATACGCGGCCTCGAGCTCCGAATCGAAGACTTGGGCATAAACCTCCTCCGGGGTTAGACCGGCGAGGTCGGCCAAGCGACTGCAAAAGCGCATATGGTCCACCTTTACCAGGACGTTGCCCAGGTCCAGGGCCAGGGCCTTGATGTCAGGGGGCGGCACCGGGTAACACCTCCGTCGGGCAAGTTTCTTGGGAAAGATTATAGCGAAATGAGTTTACCACGTGCGGAGATGTAAGGAAAAGAGATGAAACAGGCTGGAACGGCGCTGCACCAAGATATCCTCTGGGCGGGTTATCTCCTGCTCCTGGGGGTTTTGTTCGGCCTTCTTTATCAATGGCCTTTGGTCAAGACAGCCTGGCAGGGAGATCTCAACGCCTTTCTGGACAAAATGGCGGAACAGCGCCGGGCCGCGGAATTCAAGGGCATTCCTGTGGTGAAGCTGGAGGAGGCCCATGAGTTGTGGCAAAAAGGCGACACCCTGTTCGTGGACGTCCGCAGCCCTGAGGAGTTTGCCGAGCTGCACGTGGCCGGGGCCGTTAACTTGCCGGAAGAGAAGCTGGAAAATCTCAAGGACATGCAGGACTCCGGCTTTTGGGGCATTCCCCGGAACCGCAGGATCCTGGTTTATTGCAGCACGGTGCGGTGCAATTCAAGCTTAAAGGCGGCCAGGCGTCTCCAAAACCTGGGATTCACGGAGGTCATGGCGTTCCTGGGAGGGTTTCAGGCTTGGGATGAAGCAGGATACGAAGTGGACAGCAGCCGTTAGCTGGCTGGCGTGTTTTCTCGGCTTGGCCTTGGGCGGGGCCTTTTTTTATGCCGGGTTGCAAAAGCGATTGGAACCCTACCAGTTTGCCGAAGCGATCCTGGCTTATGACCTGTTGCCCCAGGCTCTGGTGGGCCTGACCGCAGCTATCCTCCCCTGGGTGGAGCTGACCAGCGGCTTTTTCCTGGCCCTGGGGTATCTGCTGGAAATACCGGGCCGCCTGCTGCGAGGGTTGGGCCTGTCCTTCGGCAGATGGCTGGTAGGAGGCATCAAACGCCGCAGTTGTCTCCTGCTGATCATTCTGCAACTGATGCTCATCCTGGGAGTGTTGTTCATCACCCTGGCCCGGGGGCTCAAAATCGACTGTGGCTGCGGCCTGATTTGGGCGCGCCGGGTGGGCTGGGGCATCATCCTGGAGGACGCCGCGACCTTGGCACTGGCAGTTTTCCTGTATTGGTGGGAGCTTCCCCGAGTTCGGGAAGCCGACTCCCCCCTTGATGACCCAAAACCGCGAGCCGAAGTTTGACCCCTTCCCTCGACAGAATTCCGGAAGCATTGTAAAATTGGGCATGTCCAAATTTTTCAATTTTTGGGACCCCCTGGAACGGCGCTACGTCTTTAACAGTTTCCTCATCGTGGCGGCCCTGGTGGAAATCCTGATATTCGTGGTCACCGCCATCTGGCAGATCGATGAGGGGGTTCTGGGTGGGCCGGTAAAGGTCATCCCTTTCCCTTGGAAGGAATACCTGTTTACAGCCTTTGCCGCGCCGCTGGTCCTGCTCTTTCTTTTCGGGGTCATTATCCGGGGCTTCCAGGCCTTCGGCCCGGAAGGGGAAGGGGCGGACCAGCCGGAGGATCGCCCAAGCGGCCGGCGTCGCCGTCACCGCTTCCAGTTTTTTCTAGGATTGGCTGCTTTCCTGGGCCTGCTCATTCTTTGGCGGTACGGCGACCAGGTGCTCGCCTTGGCCACCGTGCTGTTTAAAGGCCTGGGTCTGGGTGGCGCTTATCTTTTGGTGGCCGTAGTGGCCCTGTTGGCCCTGTACCTCCCTCTGCGCTTGATCTTGAACTACCGCCTGCAAAAAAAAGCCATGGAATACCAATACCTGATATACCTGGCGGAAAACCACGGTGTGGTCCTGCAAGACCCCCAGAAGATTTCGGCTCTCCGCCCGGGACTGGCAGAAAAATCATCGCCGGCCGGAGAAAACCCCCTCCTGCCCTCGGCGCCGCCACCCTCGCAGGACGGTTGAAAGCCGTACTGCCTGGCCTTTTGGGCCAACTTTCGGCAAATAGACGAAACCATTGCTTTGTGAAAATTTTCCTTTACAGGGATGGGCAGATGAGGTATGAATTGACATTTAATTAAGCGGTCAGAAATGCGTCCTTAAAAGGCAAAGGGGGTGAGAAGGCTAAATCCAAAGGCTGGCAAATGCCGGATTTTTACAGATTATTATCAAGGACATACCGAAAATCCAATCATCCAAAGGAGGGTAGTAGCGGATGGATATTATGAGTTTTGCGTTATTGTGTGGTTTGGTAGGTGTAGCTTACGGCCTGTTCACCACCACCTGGGTTCTGAAGCAAGATCCTGGCAACCCCCGGATGCAGGAAATCTCGGCGGCGGTCCAGGAAGGGGCGGCGGCTTTTCTGAACCGGCAGTATAAGACCGTGGCCATGGTGGGCGCTATTCTGTTTGTGCTGCTGTTCGGGTTGGGCAAGTACACCGCCATCGGCTTCGTCATCGGCGCCATCGGCTCCGCATCCTGCGGCTATATCGGCATGTATGTGGCGGTCCGGGCTAACACGCGCACCGCGCAAGCGGCCTTTACCAGTATGGCTCATGCCTTGAAAGTGGCTTTCCGGGGCGGCTCGGTCACCGGTCTGTTGGTGGTGGGCCTGGCCCTGCTGTCCGTGGCCGGCTACTACAAGTTCTTAATGGCCGTGGATCCCAAGGAGGCCATGCACGCCCTGGTGGGCCTGGGCTTCGGCTGCTCTTTGGTGAGCGTCTTTGCCCGGTTGGGCGGCGGCATTTACACCAAGGCGGCGGATGTGGGCGCTGACCTGGTGGGTAAGGTGGAAGCCGGCATCCCCGAAGACGACCCCAGAAACGCGGCGGTTATTGCCGATAACGTGGGCGACAATGTGGGTGACTGCGCCGGTATGGCCGCCGACCTCTATGAAACCTATGTGGTGACCGTGGTGGCCGCCATGCTGCTGGCCTACACCGTCTATGGCCCCGGCTCTCCGGCCATTGTCTTCCCGCTTCTCATCGGCGGCGTTTCCATTATCGCTTCGGTCATCGGGACCTTTTTCGTGCGCCTGGGAAAATCCATGTACATCATGGGCGCCCTCTATAAGGGCCTGATTGCCGCCGGTATTTTGGCCACCATCGCCTTTTATCCCCTGGCCAACAAATTCATGACCGGCGTGGCGGCCAAAGCTGCGGCCAAGGGCGCAGCCGGGTTTGCCATCCCGCCCTTTAACGTCTTCCTGTTGGCGGTCATCGGCGTGGTCCTTACGGGTCTCATCGTGGCCATCACCGAGTACTTCACTTCCAAGAGCTTTGCCCCGGTGAAGTCCATTGCCTTGGCCTCCACCACCGGCCACGGCACCAACGTCATCCAGGGTCTGGCCATCTCCATGAAGGCCACCGGCGCGCCGGTGCTGGTCATCGTGGCGGCCATCCTGGCGTCCTTCCAATTGGGCGGCGGCCTGGAAAATCCCGGCACCGGCCTCTACGCCATCGCCCTGACCGCGGTGGCCCTGCTCTCCATGACCGGTATCGTGGTGGCCATTGACTCCTATGGGCCCATCACTGACAACGCCGGCGGCATTGCCGAAATGGCGGAGCTGCCTGATGATATCCGGGCCATTACCGATCCCCTGGATGCGGTAGGCAACACCACCAAGGCCGTCACCAAAGGCTACGCCATCGGTTCCGCCGGCTTGGCCGCGTTGGTGCTGTTCGCGGAATACTCCCGCTCTTTCCCCACCGCCATGAGCTTTGAGCTCGCCGACCCGCGGGTCCTGGCCGGCCTGTTCATCGGCGGTCTGCTGCCCTACTACTTCGGCGCCCTGTGCATGGAGGCCGTGGGTAAGGCCGCGGGCGGCGTGGTCGAGGAAGTGCGCCGCCAGTTCCGGGAAATCCCGGGCATCATGGAAGGCACCGCCAAACCGGAATACGGCCGCTGCGTGGACATCGTCACCAAGGGCGCTCTGCGGCAGATGATGCTCCCGGCCCTCATTCCGGTGCTGTCCCCCATCATTGTGGGCTTCACCCCGGGTCTCGGGCCCGTGGCCCTGGGCGGCATGCTCATCGGCTCCATCGTCACCGGTCTGTTCGTGGCCATCTCCATGACCTCCGGCGGCGGCGCCTGGGACAACGCCAAGAAGGCCATTGAGGACGGTCTCTACGGCGGCAAGGGGTCAGACGCCCATAAAGCCGCGGTCACCGGCGACACCGTGGGCGACCCCTACAAAGACACCGCCGGCCCGGCCATGAACCCCATGATCAAGGTCGTCAATATCGTGGCCCTGCTCATTGTGCCTCTGCTCGTTAAATAAAATAAAATCCCGCTGAAACGCGAAGACGCCCAGCGGCAGAAAAAGGCCGGTTCCCCCGGGAACCGGCCTTTCCATTTGGACCTGATTATGCTGCCGGGGAGTCCCTGACAAGACCGTCAGGCTCAAGGGCATTGCGGTTTTTCAGCCCCTGATCGACCGCCCCGGGCTCTCCGACCCGATTTTGGAGAAAAGCTGGTTTCAATCTGAAACAGCTTTTTGCCTGATATTTCCATTCTCTCCCGATATGCCAGAAAAATAGTTTCAATTTGGAATAAAGCCCCGACCCCAAAACCTTCCCTTAAATTATATCTATTTGAAAATACTCAATTAAATATATTGGCACGTTTGGTGCTTTAAAACAAAGCGAGGCTGGGCACGGCTTGAAACCGGGCGGGAAACCACAGGTCCGCTAGGTTTCGGGCGCTGACTACCGGAACGGGAGAACCGGATATGTTCATGAGTTTGTACCTGCCCATTTCGGGCAACGCCATCAACATCCTGCTGCTCTTTGGCCTGGGGGGCATAGTGGGGTTCCTTTCCGGGCTGTTCGGGGTCGGGGGCGGCTTTCTTATGACCCCCCTGCTTATTATGGCGGGCATTCCTTCGACGGTGGCGGCAGCCAGCGATTCCAACCAGATCGTGGCGGCTTCCACTTCCGGAACCTATGCCCACTATCGACTGGGCAATGTGGATTTCAAGATGGGCATTCTGCTGCTCATCGGCGGGGTGGCGGGGGGCACCCTGGGGGTGCAGCTCATCAAGGTCTTGAGGGCCATGGGCAATGCCGACTTTGTCATCAAGGTGACCTATGTCGTCATGTTGGGGGTCATCGGGTCTTACATGTTCGTGGAGAGTCTGCAAAGCCTGCGCCGGGCGGCGCCGGAGGCCAGGCCCGCCGCGCCTTCGAAGCCTTCGGTGTATGCCCGCTTGGTGCAGGGCCTGCCCTGGCAGATGAAATTCGACAAATCCGGAGTGACCCTGTCGGCGCTCCTGCCGCTGGTGCTGGGGACCTTCGTGGGGATCCTGGCGGCCATCATGGGAGTAGGCGGCGGCTTCATCATGGTGCCGGTGATGGTTTATCTTCTGCGCATGCCCATGCATGTGGTGGTGGGCACCAGTCTTTTCCAGATCCTGTTCACCTGCATCAACGTCACCATCATGCAGGCCATCAGCAACCACACGGTGGACCTGGTGCTGGCCATCATCCTGCTGTTGGGCTCCACCCTGGGTGCTCAGTTCGGGGTCCGGCTCAGCCGCCGCCTTAAAGGGGACCAACTGAAGATCCTTTTGGCCTCCATTGTGCTGTTGGTGATGGTGCAGATTCTCGTGGGCCTGGTCTGGCCGCCCCATCTCCTTCTGGGCTATAAGGGGGGCCACTAACATGCCGGGCAAGGTGAACAGGGGGTGGAAGGTCTGGATTCTGGCAGGTCTCCTGGTTTTGGTCCTGACCGGCTCAGTCCGGGCTGAATCGGTCAGCGTGCAGGTGACTCCGGATGTCATAGAGATCAGTTCGTTTTACCAGGGAGCCGAGATTGCCCTTACCGGCAGTATACCCGCCGGCTATCAGGCGGTGGCAGAGGTGACGGGCCCGGCGAGGCAGGAGCGCCTCATGCGCAAAGGCCGCCGGGGTCCTCTGTGGATGAACGTGGGCGAACTGACCGTCAGCGGGGCCCCTTCCCTGTACCTGGTGTCGTCCAGCGAGGCCGGCCTGTTGACCGGCGACTCGCCCTGGGGGTTGAAAGCCTTGGCGCAGCGCTTGACCCTGGGCGGTCAGGTGGAGGACCGTGAGAAGGCCAAGTTCACCGAGCAATTCCTGGAACTTAAGCAAAGCGAAAGCCTTTATGGAGCTTGGCCCGGAGGGCTGCAGACCTCGCCGGCGGAAGACGGCCGGGTCAAGGTGACCGGGAAATTCTGGTTGCCGGCCAACGTCAAACCGGATACCTACAAAGTATGCCTCATTGCGGTCCAGGAAGGCAAGGCCGCGGGTCGGCAGTGCGCCGACCTGCCCATTAAAATGGTAGGCTTCCCGGCGCTGCTCATGACCCTGGCTTTCGAGCATGCAGCTCTCTATGGCATCCTGGCGGTGGTAATTGCCATTGTGACCGGCTTTATCATGGGTTACTTGTTCAAGGGCGGAGGCGGGCACTAAAATATTGGTTTCGGTTTGCTGTAGAAGGAAAGAAGATGGATCGACAAGTTGCATCCCGCCCGTCTTTCCGGGGTGCAGTGTCCAACCTGGAATTCACAGGTTTAAAAGCAGCCAGTCTGCCTTATGGCGTTCCCAACCAGGAAATTGGGAGCAAGAACAAAGCGAAAGCGGCATGCTGGATTTGACTTTTATAAAATTTATAAAAGCAGAAAACCGAAAAACCGAAAACCGCGGTGAAGGGATAGAGCTTTTTGTTGCCGGCCTTTAGACGATTCCTGGATCGATTCCGGCGTCCCAAACCAGAAACGACGCCTTTCCCGGAGATCTTTGAACAGTTCCAAAGCCTGCTGCAGGATCACCAGCAAGTCATGGAACTGATTGCTGATTTGGGAGAGAAGTCCGGCGGCGAGTACATTTTTGATCGCAAGTACCTGGTTGATCTGACCAATAATCTGCATACCCTGTTGCTGCGCATGGTGAACGGTTTGAACCTGATCGCGAACAAGCGTTATATGGAGCTTTACTCCACCCTGGATCGCATCTTCCAGCCCCTGGAAGCGGAATTGCGGGGCCGGTTGTTGCTTTCCGAGGAGATGCCTTTGGTGATCGCTTTAAATGAGCTCCCCTTGGATCATCCGGAGCTGACCGGCGGCAAGGCCAACACCCTGGGGCGCGCCATCCAAAGCCTCAAGCTGCCGGTGCCGGACGGATTCGTCATCACCACCAGGGCCTATCGCAAATTTCTCGAAATCAATCACTTGGAGGAACGCATCCACGCCTGGCTGGAATCATGGGCCGCCGGGGAGCAGGATGCGGGGCAGACCTCCCGCCAGATCCAGTACAGCATCCTGGCCGGTCTGGTGGGCCGGGAACTGGCCGCCGAAATCCGGCGTCATGCCGCCCGGGAGGAGGTTTTTTGGGCGGTGCGCAGCAGCGCCTACGGGGAGGACGGCGAGCTGAGCTTTGCGGGGTTGCATGACAGCCGCCTGCACGTCCCTTCAGGAAAGATCCTGTCGGCTTACAAGGAGGTGCTGGCCAGCCTTTACAGTCGCGAAGCCTTGATTTATCGCCAGAAGATGGGTCTTCTGGGGGAGGAGGCCGCCATGGCCGTTCTCTGTCAGGAAACCATCATCAGCCGGGCGGCCGGCGCCATGCATACCCTGGATTTGTCCAATCCCGCGGCCAACCGCCTGGTTATCTATGCCGCCTTCGGTTGGGGCCGCACGGTGGTGGAAGGGTCTGGTCCGGTGGATCGCTTCGTGGTGGAGAAGGACCCGCCGCACCGCATCGTGGAGCGGGAGATTGCGGCCAAGGAGTTCATGTTCAGACCCAAGCCGGGCGGCGGCGAGGAAAAAGTGGCCGTGCCCCGGGATGAACGGCAGCAGCCTTCTTTGAAGGACGAGGCCATCGGAACCCTGGTCAAATGGGGCCTGAGCCTGGAGCGTTATTTCAAGCGGCCCCAGGAGATCGAATGGGCCCAGGACGAGGCCGGCAAGCTTTGGCTGGTCCAGTCCAGGTTTATGACTATCTCCCGGACGGTTATCCCGCCGCCGGAAAACATTGCGGAAATCACCAGCCGTTATCCGATCATCATCAAGGGCCAAGGGACGGTAGCCCACGCGGGGGTGGGATGCGGGCCGGTATATCAGGTGGATTCCGACGCTAAGCTCAGCCGCTTTCCTGAAGGCGCGGTCCTGGTGGTGAAGTATACCGCGCCCTGGCTTACTCCGGCAGTGCCTAAGGCGGCGGCTATCATCGCCGAACGGGGGTCCGCGGCCGGGCACCTGGCTACCATTGCCCGGGAGTTCCGGGTGCCCACTCTGGTGGGGGTGGAAGGCGCGTGCGAGCGGTTGCGGGAAGGCGAAAAAATCACGGTGGACACCAAGCAAAGGGTGGTCTATGCCGGCCGGGTCAAGGAACTGCTGCAGTATGAGCTCGTCCAAGCCCCGGCCTTCGAAGAGACCCACGAGTTCCGGCAGCTTCGGAGACTGTTGAAGCGCATCGCGCCTCTACACCTCATTGACCCCCAGGCTCCGGATTTTACCCCCCAGGGCTGCGAATCGGTGCACGATGTTATCCGGTTTATCCATGAAAAGGCAGTAAATGAGCTCATGGACCTGCCCCGGTTCTTGAAGCGGTTCAGAGGGGTCAAAATTTTTTCTTTGATCTCGGAGGTGCCGTTGGACCTCAAGATTTTGGACCTGGGGGGCGGGATCGATCCCAATGTCCAGGGAAGTCAGATAAGGGTGGAACACATCAGGTCCCTGCCCCTGAAGGCCCTGTGGGAAGGCGTTTCCGAGCCCGGGGTCTGGAGCACCGAACCCGTGGCGGTGGATTTCCGCGGGCTCATGTCCAGCCTCACCAAAACCTGGGCCGAAGCGCCCGGCGCCACGGCCTACGAGGGCTTCAACCTGGCGGTGGTCAGCGGCGTTTACATGAACCTGCACCTGCGCCTGGGCTATCACCTGAACCTGGTGGACGCCCGCATGCATCCGGAGCCGCATCACAACCATATTTATTTTCGTTTCGTGGGCGGGGTCACCGATATAACCCGCCGCTCCCGGCGGGCCCAGCTCCTGGCCCATATCCTGTCGAAGTTTCAATTCAAGGTGGACGTCAAGGGCGACCTGGTGGTGGCCCGGGTGCTGCATCTGCCCCAGGAGGAAATGGCGGAGCGCCTCAAGGTGGTGGGCCGGTTGATCGGGTTCACCCGTCAACTGGATATTCAATTAAAAAGCGATGCCGACATCCCGCAGTTTATGGAGTCCTTTTTTTCGCGGAACTCTCAAGCTGGGGAAACGCCTTTGGCATAGGAGGGGAATTATGAGCGCCCGAAAGCTCAAAGTCATGGTTCTGGACGATGAACCCATCGTCTGCAAGCGTTTGCAGCCGGCCCTGGAGAAACTCGGGTTTGAAGTGGACACCTTCACCCAGAGCCTGGAAGCCCTGCACCATATCAAAGAGAACAAATATGACATTATTATCACTGATCTCAAGATGAAGGGTATCGACGGCATGGCTTTCTTACAGGAGGCCAAAAAGCAGCATCCGACCACGGAAGTCATTGTTATCACCGGCTTTGCCACCCTGGAGACGGCCAAGGAGTCCTTTCAGAAGGGGGTGTTCGATTTTATCGCCAAGCCCTTCAAATTGAGTGAAATCCAGGAAGTGGTGACCAAAGCGGCAGCCAAGATCCAGGGGGCGGGCGCTTGACCCAGGATCTGTCGATTCCCCGTCAAGGAGATCTGGTTTATGATTAAGACACTTGTAGCCATCGAAGTGGACCTGGCCTCAAGTTTCGCGATCCGCTATGCCTGCCAGCTGGGCAGCCTGATCCAGATGGAGATCCACCCGATATATGTCAAATTTCCTTCTCCGGATTGGCCCATAACGGGCGTGGGCTGGGCGCGCCAAACCTGGGAGCGGGAAGTGGTGAACATGGGCAAAGAGGAAATCAAGGAGGTGCTCGCCTCTGAAAGCGAATCCTGCCCCATTCTGCAAGAGCCCCGGGTGATTTATGGCGAACGGGAAACCGAGCTTCTCAATATCATGGAGCAGGAACCTTTTGATCTGTACATCGAGGGCGCGCCTTACCCCTTTTCCGCGGCCACTATGTATCGGCGGCTTCATGCCAAGTTTTATCAGCGCCTGGCCTGCCCCTTGATCTGGCTGCGCGGCGTCAGGAAAATCAACTGTGTGGCGGCGGTGTGTCCCGATCCGGATGGCGCCCCCGTCCTGGTTGAGGCGCTCGGACGCCTCTTTGCCGGAAGCACCGTTCCCCTGCAGTTGCATTATCCGGCCAACGGTGGGGAAAGCCCTGACATGCAGGCGGTGACCCGAAAGGCGGTGGCGGACCTTAAGATTCAGAATTGCCAGGTCTCTCTCGGAAGCGCCTTCCCTTCGGGGACCGGCGGGCCGCCGGTCGAACTTGTGAAAGACTGCGGCTTGGTGGTCATGTCGCTGGAAAAAACAGTTAGAAAGGACTCTTTGGAGCTTGCCTGGCTGTCCCAGTTGAGTGTGCCGTTGATGTTGGTTCTCAGATGACCTTGATGGCGGTGCGTTTCCAGCGCGGCATTGACAGCCGCAAGCCTTAGTCGGCGTCGGCCGGCGTTGCAGATCTGTGCCACCGAGGCGCAGGTTTCATTAGAGAAAGGAAGGGATCACCATGAAAATTTTGTTCGCCGGGGATGAAAAGCCATATAGCGCCTATGCCTTAAAAGAGGTGATTCGTCTGGCCATAAACACCTGGGCGGATGTGACGATGCTGGGGGTGGCCCCGGCAGAGGCCGGGGCTCCCAGAGCCGAGATGCCTCTGGTTCAGGCTCTCCGGGGCTACCGGGACCAATTTTTAAAAAGCTCGGAGGTCGAGGGCTCGCCCTATGCCCGCAAAGAATGCCGCCATGAGTGGCTGCCCCTGAAAGGCGGAGTCTGGGAGGAACTCCTGGTCTGCCGGGGCGACAAACGGGACGTGCGGGTGTGCCTCCGGACCGGGAACCCCGCGCAGGAGATCGTGGCGGAGGCCAGGGACGAAGAGACCGACCTCCTAATTCTGGGCTGCACCAAGGGTCGGGACTGCCTCTGGCAGGGGGCGGAAGCGGTTCCCCAGCGGGTGGTCAATGACGCCGACTGCTCGGTGCTCCTGGTCAAGGAGCAGCAGCCCTTCAAACGCATCCTGGCCTGCCTGGACCAGAGCTACATCAGCCAGGAATCCCTGGAAATGATCAACCAGATGGCCACCATTCATGAGGCCGAGGTCCAGTTGGTGGGTTTAAGCCAGGCCGGAGACATGAAAAAGGATGTTTACCGCCGTCTCATAGAAATCGGTGACTACTATGAGGATCGTCAGATCAAGGTCTCGACCCAATTAACCGACATTGCCGATTTTGAAAGTTTCGTCGCCAATGAGTTGCAACAGGATCTGCTGGCCCTCTGGATGGGACGCAAATCCCTGCTGGACCGCTTTTTCCCCCGGGACTGGGTGGGGCGGTTTGTCAGCAAGTGCCAGACCTCGGTTTTGGTGATGCGTTAGATTGAGATAAGCTATAAGTTTAGGCGGCTTAACTTTCAGCCAAAGCTCAGAGCCCAAAGCTGCCTTTTTCGAGGTGATGCCATGAAAATTCTCGTTGCCGTGGATAAAAGCGAAGAATCGCAGGAAGCCCTGCGTTGCACCTGTCACCTGCTGGAGCATTTTCAGGCTGAGGTGGACGCCCTCTATGTCCAGCCCAATGTCGTGGAAA